>Ga0302324_100000052_pt1 | contig 265003 bp, 248 predicted proteins | sample Palsa_T0_1_FD_201949 | JGI IMG/M metagenome (GOLD analysis project Ga0302324, IMG submission 201949) | Peat permafrost microbial communities from Stordalen Mire near Abisko, Sweden - Palsa_T0_1 | ecosystem: Environmental > Terrestrial > Soil > Palsa > Peat permafrost | place: Sweden: Abisko... | reverse complement strand
ACTGGCCTGACCGATTGATTCTGGGATCGACCTCGAATGAAGCGGTGCAAATTCTCAAACAGATTTTTCATCCGCTGGTCATGCGCGGAGTGCCGGTGATTGTGACCAATCAATCGACGGCGGAACTTGTGCGCGAATCGGCGACGGCGTTTGTGGCGACGAAGATTTCTTTCATCAACGAAGTTGCGGCGCTGTGCGAGCGCGTAGGCGCAGACGCAGTCAGCCTAGCTTTGGCTCTTGGTCTCGATAAGAAGATTGCTCCGCGCTGCTTGCAGCCGGGAGCGGGCATGGGCGGCGTGTTTGCCGAGTCGGATATGGATTCGCTGGCGCAGTTGGCTCAGGCACATGGCGTTCCGCTGAAGGTGTTGAGCGCGGCGCGCGACGTTAACCATACGCTCGCCGATCGACTGGTCGACAAAATCGCGCTGGCTTTGAATTCAGTCGAGAACAAAGACGTGGGAATTCTTGGGCTGGCATTCAAGCCGAACACGAATTCAGTGGCTGGCTCGTCGGCGATGCGATTGGCAGAATCGTTGGTTGCCAAAGGCGCGCGCGTGCGGGCTTACGATCCCGTTGCTTTGGACGAGGCGAAGTTGCGGCTGAATGGTTCGGTGCGTTATTGCGAGTCGGCTTACGCGGCTGCGGAAGGAATGGATGCGCTGGTTGTCGGTACGGGCTGGCCTGAATTCCGCGTGCTCGATTTTGACCGCATCAAGCATCTGCTCAAGAAACCGGTAATCGTTGATACAAAAAATTTGCTCGATGCGGCGCGGATGCGCGCTATGGGTTTTGAGTACGTGGGCGTTGGGCGGGGATAGTTTGGACGTAGCGGCGAGAACTTTCACCGCAGAGTACGCCGAGTACGCAGAGGTTTCTTGAGGATTCCTGCTGCTCGGCATGCCGTCGAAGTTGTCAGCTGCAATGGTTTCCTGTTGTCGATACTTAATCCCCCCAAGGATCTGTGAGCGAAGAACTTCTCATTTCCGCACCGGAGGCCGAGGCGCAGACGACGCCGCAGCCTGACGAGTTGCCGTCGTCGTCGCGATCTTCTGATTTGATCCCTAAAATTCTTGATGTTTTCTCGTCTTCTTTCTTCTGCCTGCCTTTTTCCACCGTGACTTACATGCTCGGTTGCTGGTGGAATCGATTCTTAGCTGAGGAGTGATTGTTCCCTCATCGGCGCGCCAGCCTTGCGCTTTCCCAATCCGCATAGAGAAGTAGGACTCCTTGACTCGCTCAAACACCGATCACTATAGTCTCTGCCTAGCTTCTTTCTCCCCCGGGTAAGATCCAGACCTCACATCCGCAAAGCTTGAGTCTCGCATTTCGCGTTTCGCCGAAATGCCTGGGCGCTTAGTAAGGGCGGGCTCAGCCGTGCATCAGTTCAGGAGAATCATTCATGCCAACCAGAAAGTTTTCCTTTGCAGTAACCGTGGCATTGGCGATGTTTGTAGCGTCATCGATAATGATAGCCGTGCGCGCACAGGCTCAGACCGAAACCGTGTTGCATAACTTCGGCAACGGCAAAGACGGGGCGGCGCCTTATGCCAGTCTGACCCGCGATTCCGCGGGTAATCTTTACGGCACGACTCTTTCTGGAGGCTCCGGGTCTTGCATGCCCATCTACGGCAGCACGACCGTGCCTTGCGGCGCCGTGTTTGAGTTGTCGCCCCAGCCCGGGGGCGGCTGGACGGAGCGGGTGCTATACAGCTTTCAGGGGCAAGACGGATATCAACCCGCGGCTGATCTAACACTCGATGCGGCGGGCAACCTTTACGGAACCACGGCCGAAGGTGGCACCGGTGAATGCGTCCCTTACAAACAGGGCAATGCGGTAGGCTGCGGCGTGGTTTTCGAACTCATACCCTCGGCGAGCGGCGTTTGGACGGAAAAGGTGCTGCTCGACTTCAAGGTCGACGGCACGACCGGCATCGGACCCTCCGGTGGCCTGGTCTTCGATGCCGCAGGCAATCTTTACGGCACGACTGGCGGCGGAGGCGCTCACAGCGACGGCACGGTGTTCGAACTGTCACCCAGCTCTGGAGGGAACTGGAATGAAACTGTGCTTTATAGTTTCCACTACGAGGATGGAGCGAATCCCATCTCCACCCCGGTCTTTTTCGGCGGCAACCTCTATGGGATAGGGGCGGGGGGCGGTCAGCACGGCGCTGGGGTCGTGTTCGAGCTGATTCCCCAGGCGAGCGGCTGGGAAGAAAAGGTGCTGCACGAATTCTGCTCCCGAGCTCAGTGCGCCGACGGGGCTGGACCCGATGGAGATCTGATCGTCGATGCGGTGGGAAATCTTTACGGTACGACGTCCTCTGGCGGCCACGGCATGGGCTGCTATGGCTGCGGCACGGCTTTCGAGCTGACACCCGGCGCGCACCGAAGCTGGACAGAGACGGTACTGCATGACTTCGGCGCCCACGGAGATGGGCTCTCTACCTCGGGCGGTCTGGTTTTCGACGCGGTCGGAAATCTCTACGGCCTCACTCCCTACGGCGGCACTTTCAATTGGGGCACGGTGTTTGAGCTGTCGCCCCAGTCCGATGGCAGCTGGTCGGAGAGTGTACTGTACAGCTTCCATCTCGGGACGGAAAATGACGGAGGCGTTCCCGTCGGCCGTCTGGTGATCGACGCTTCAGGCAATCTCTACGGCGCAACCGACAACGGTGGGACGTATTACGGCGGGACCGTGTTCGAGATCACGCGCTAGATGGAGGCAAGTTGTGGAGGATGCCGGCCGATGTGCGGACACGCGTTGTTGAGTGCGCGAAGCGCGATGGTGGGAGCGAAGTTGCTATAATGAAGGCGGCGGTGGGAATAGCTCAACTGGCAGAGCACCGGACTGTGGCTCCGACGGTTGCGGGTTCGATTCCCGTTTCCCACCCCAGATTTTTTTCTATTCCATCGCTTTTGTGCCTGAGCTCCTCGCTTCGCTCGTTGGACAGCCCCTTCGGCTTCGCTTAGGGCAGGCTTGGCGGCTGTTCGAACACATTTCACGCCATTAGGCGACTGTCCCTAGAAATTTCACACCCTTCGATTGTCACTCCTGTTTTCCATTTTTGGGAAAGCTTGTCCGCTACTACGCTTTTCTTCGCTGGATTCATTGACCCGCCAAGCGCCACGGACTAGAATTCGGTCGAATCTTCTTGCGGGCGCGATCCCGCCTTGCAGGGCCTGCCGCCGTCGACAGAGGGGAAGCAGATTCACGAGCCCTCGGCTCCTGGGAAGTTGCCTGTCCTAAGGGGGAGCTTCATGAAGAGTTCTGCGCGCAAGCAGGTCAACCCACGTCGTAAAGTTACCGCGAAGAATGATACTAAGACGTACCGAGGATCGTTCCCCATTGTGGGGATCGGGGCGTCGGCGGGCGGGCTCGAAGCATTCTCCGAACTGTTGCGTTATATGCCGGAAAAAACCGGCATGGCCTTCGTACTGGTGCAGCATCTCGACCCCAGACATGGCAGTGCGTTGCAGGAAATTCTCTCGAGGACAACGAAGATCCCTGTCACTGAGGTAACCCAAGGGGTTGTGGTTCAGCCCAACCACGCCTACGTGATTCCTGCCAATACGAGCCTGAGCATCAAGAATGGAATGCTGCAGCTGGGTGCGCGCGTGGTCACGCACGGTCAGCACATGCCCATCAATGATTTTTTTCGTTCGCTGGCGGAAAGTGCCGGGCAACAGGCGATCGGCGTGATCCTGTCGGGAACGGCATCGGACGGGACCGAAGGATGCGGGGCCATCAAAGCGGCGGGAGGCATCACGTTTGCGCAGGACGAGGAGTCGGCGAAGTACGACAGCATGCCGCGCAATGCGGTGAATGCAGGGTACATCGACTTTATCCTGTCGCCGAAGGACATTGCGCGAGAGTTGGGCGGGATCAGCCAGCATCCTTACGTGGCGCGGGTTGTGTCGTCTGCAATGGAAACTGTTGAGGGTATGGAGGGCAGCGACCTCAACGCGCTGTTCGGGTTGCTGCAGGAATCGACCGGAGTGGACTTCACCCACTACAAGCACACCACGCTGCAGCGGCGCATCCGGCGACGTATGGTGGTACACAAAGTGGAAAACCTGAAGGACTACTTACGCTTCATTGGAAGGAAGCCCGAAGAACTGGACGCGCTTTACCGCGACTTGCTGATTCACGTCACCGGATTTTTCCGGGAGCCGGAAGCGTTTGTGGCGCTGCGCAAGCATGTTTATCCGAAATTGTTTGAGGGCCGAAAGCCGGATAATCCCTACGAGTCTGGGTGGCGGGCTGCTCGACTGGCGAAGAAGCGTACTCGATCGCGATCACGCTGCTGGAATACATGTGGGTGCATAGCCGGAACATTTCGCAGGCCACGACTGCGATCCAGATCTTTGCCACTGACATCAGCGACACGGCGCTCGACCGCGCCCGCACCGGCGTGTACACCGAAGCGGCCGTGGCGAAAATTTCTGCCGAACGCTTGAAGCGATTCTTTGTCCGGCTGGATGGGGGATTTCAGATCAATCGGTCCATCCGGGACATGTGCATCTTTGCCAAGCAGAACCTGGTGAAAGATCCGCCTTTTTCGAACATGGACCTTGTGAGCTGCCGCAACCTGCTGATCTATTTGGGACCGGTTCTGCAGCGGCGGGCCATCCCAACACTGCATTACGCCCTGAAGCCGAGCGGCTATCTGATGCTGGGAGCGTCGGAAAATCTGGGAGGATTTGCCGACCACTTCGGGCAGGTCGCCAAGAAGGACAAGATCTACCAAAAGAGGAAGAACTCACGGCGTCTGACGACCTATTTCTCGAGCGCGGATTATCCTTCTGGCTTGGGGGCGGCGAAGCGGGCCCGAGGACTGCAGACTACCCCTCTGGTTGTGGAACGAGAGGCGCAGCGGTTGCTGGTGAGCCGGTTTGTTCCCGCCAGCATTGTGGTAAACGATCAAATGGAAATCATGCAGTTCCAAGGGAAGACCGGGGCATACCTGGAGCCGCCGGCCGGGCAACCGAGCTTCAGCGTGGCAAAAATGGCGCGGGAAGGACTGCTGGTCGACTTGCGGGCGGCGCTGAACACGGCCAGGAAAACCAATGCAACGGTGCGGAAGCAAGGCGTTGAGATTCAGTCCGAAGGCGGGACGCGAGCGGTGGACTTCGACGTAGTGCCGTTGCGCGTACCCTTGGCGCAAGAGCGCTTTTACATCGTTGTGTTTCAGGATGCGGTCGGCGAGCCGGCTCTGGAGGGCGCGGGCAAAGGCGGCAAGACGGTGAAGGTCGCCCGGCCCACGACGGGGGAGATCGACCTTCTGAAGCGCGAGACGAATCAGTTGCGGGAGCAATTGCGGTCGCTCATTCAGGAGCATGAAACCATTGCGGAAGAGTTCCGGTCGGCCCATGAGGAGGCCTTGTCGGCCAACGAAGAATTGCAGAGCACGAATGAAGAACTGGAGACGGCCAAGGAGGAGTTGCAATCGACGAATGAGGAACTCACGACCCTCAACGAAGAAATGCAGAATCGAAATGCGGAGTTGGGCTCAGCTAACAACGATCTGCTGAATCTGCTGGGCCACGTCGATGTTCCGGTGGTGATGGTGAGTAACGACTTGCGCATTCGCCGCTTCACTCCGCTCGCGCAGAAACTGCTCAATCTGCTGCCCGGGGATATTGGGCGGCGGCTGGGTGAGATCCGTCCCAACCTTGATATGGAGGATTTGGAAGGGCTGGTTCGCGAAGCGATTCGATGCGGTGCTCCGCGGGAGCGGCAGGTGCGAACCAACGAAGGCGGGTGGCAGTTGCTGCATGTGCGTCCGTATACGACCTGGGACAATCGGATCGAGGGGGCAGTGATCACTTTGCAGGATGTCGACGTCCTGAAGCGCACGTTAGACCAAACGCGCGAATACGCGGACACGATTGTTGAGAGCGCGCGGGAGGCGATCCTGGTATTGAATGCGGGGCTGCAGGTGACAGGAGCGAATCCGGCGTTCTACCGGGCTTTCGAAGTGACTTCGGAAGAAACGGAAGGGCGTCCGATTTATGAACTGGGCAACGGACAGTGGAATATCCCAAAGCTGCGCGACCTGCTGGAGGAGATTGTTCCGCGGAATTCCCGCGTGGACGATTTCGAGATGAGCCACGAATTTCCTCATCTTGGATCGCGCCAGATGCTGCTCAACGCCCGCCGGGTAGAACTGCAACCGGGGCATCCGTTCATTTTGCTGGCGATTGAAGATGTGACGCAGAAAAGCCGGGAGGGCGCGGCGTGAAGGCAGACCCGCATGAGTCCCCGGCGTGAAGCTCTAACGAGCCAACGGTACAGGCAGCGCGCGCGCTCTCTCTAAGCGAGTAGCTTTTGCATTGGCTCCCAATAGTGGGCTTTCCAGCCTGACGCCAGGCTTTCCGCCGCGCCCTCAGGGAAGCCCGTATGGTCAAAGACGATCCTGGTCCCGGAGCCTTGCTCGACGAGATCGAACCTGGCAATTGAATAAATGCCCGCCGGCCATGCGCCCGCTCGCCACGCCTGCACAATTCGCTCGTTCGGCACGAGTTCTACGTGTCGTCCCGTGATATATCCGCCGAAAAGCGAGAATGGGCCTCCCACCTCGCGACTTATCTCCGCGGGCTTGTCTGCCACGTGCATGGTTTGCATGACTCCACTGAGCAGTACGATCTTGTCGAACTGTTTGGCCTCGGTAAGAGCCTCGTAGACGCGACTTCGGCTCGCTTTGATGATCGGCTCCTGGTGAATGGATTCCGCCGTGCGCGAGATTTCATCTTCAGCTCGAGCCCATGACTTCGTAGAGACCACCGCTAGTCCGCCAAATGCGATTGCTACACCAACGATTGCCTGCCGCCGCGTAGGCCCCTGGGTCGGTGCCAGATTATTTGTGTTGCTCACACTCGTCCTCCAGATTCTTGATTTCTCTGTCGCTCGCATGAGAACACCGATAGATAATGTGTTCAACAAGAATATTCCCGCGGACGCCCAGGAAGGCAAAGTCCGGTCAACGAAACTCGCGCGAAAATAATCGGCTGGCGCTCTGTTCCGCTCCACGGTAGAATGCTGAGTCGCTTGGAGTAAGAATGAAGCGGATTTTCCATCCATTTCGAAGCTCTACGCAGCAGCTTGGGCCGCTCGAGCAGCGCATGCTTGACGGGTTGTGGGCGAAGGGCAGCGCTACCGTTCGCGAACTGGTCGAAGGCGGGTGCCAGGATCTGGCCTACACTACGGTGATGACCACGCTCGACCGGTTATTCAAGAAGGGATTGCTGACGCGGTTGGAAGAGGGCAGGGCGTTCCGTTACGCACCACGATTCAGTCGCCAAGAAATGCATCGCGAAGTGGCGGGCCAGGCTTTTCGCCAACTGCTGGACGCGAGTCCGGCTTCGTCTCTGCCGCTTTCGTTTCTGGTGGAGATACTGGGCGAACGCGATGAGCAATTGCTCGACGACTTACGCAAGCTGGTGGATCGAAAACGGCGCGAGCTCAGCCAGAGCAATCCAGGCCACAAGGAGAAAGAGTGATGTTCGCGCTGCGCGGGATCGCGGTTTCTTTCTCCATCTTCATTCTGCTATACAGCGCGCTTTCGCTCGCGGTTTGTGGCCTGTGGCGGAACGTGCGGCTGGGCGCGCAGCGGCACTCGGCGCGGCGATGCGCGGATTTGCTTTTCATCCTGCGCACGATGCCTTTGCTGGTGGCAACTGGCGTGACCCTCGCGCTGGCTGTGCCTTCGTTCTTGCTGCTCGAACCTCGTGCTGTGAATGAACCTATCGGGGTTTTGCCGGCCGTTCTGGGCCTGTGCGGGATGGCGACAGTGCTGACGGGGATGTGGAAAGCGGCGGCGGCGTTGGTGCGGGCTTCGCGAACGGTTGCGCGGTGGTCGGTTGAGGCGCAGGAGATCGATGCTCGGGAAATCAATGGCCGAGACATCAATGCGCGAGAAATCGGTGTGCGAAGAGTCGCGCGAAAAATTGGAGCCGGCCGCGATGATTCCACGGATTCAATCCCGGTGCTGCGAGTTTCGGGGGGTGTGCCTCCACTCACCGCAGCCGGTATTTTGCGTCCGCGCGTCTGGTTGTCCCGGGCAGCGGAGTTCGTGCTGACCGAGCGGGAGTTGCTGAGCGCGCTGCGTCATGAAGTGGTGCACGTGCGTCGCCGCGACAATTTCAGAAAGCTGATTCTGCGGTTGGTGGTATTTCCCGGCATGGCGGAACTGGAGAGTGCGTGGCGCGAAGCCACTGAAATGGCTGCCGACGATGCCGCGGTTTCAAGCGCGTCGGAAGCGCTGGATCTGGCTGCGGCGGTGATCAAGTTGTCGCGACTGGCTCCGCTGGAAGCGCCTGCGGAGTTGACGACGGCTTTGGTGAACAGTCCGGCGGAGTCGGTGAATGCGCGGGTGGAGCGGTTGATCGCGTGGACGGAACCCCGGCATAGTACGGCCAAGAAATATTCTTTGGGATATCCGCTGTTCGCTGTTGCTGCCGTGATGGTGACACTGGTCGTGACTTACACCGAACTGCTGATTCGGGTGCACGCCGCGACCGAGTGGCTGGTGCGGTAGGTATCGCGTGTTGTCATAGTGCGCTCTCGTCGTTTCTCTGATCGTTGTTCTGAAATGTTTATCCTGAAGTCGTTGTCCTGACCTGCCGCTCGCCTGGTGATAATCTTCCAGCATGCCTCCGGATTCCGGTTCATCACCTGCTCGATCCTCTAAGGTAATTTTCTTTTTTGCACTCATCATCGGGTTGTTGCTGGGAGTGCTGTGCGTCGGCTCGATGGGATGGTTGATGCTGTCGCGAGATTCAGGGCGAACACTGTTGAGCCATATATGGTCGGCTGTGACGGGCAGAGCCCTCAGCATCGATGTAAGCCAGCCCACCGTGGTCGATCGTATTCAACGATTGCAGCGGCTGGAGACCGTGGTTTACACCATGGACAAGTTGGTGACCGGCGCGAAGGAGAACCCCATCTTCCCGGATTTTCTGGCGGGCGACCGGCTCTTGATGATGGTGCACGGTGAAGTTGTCGCCGGAATCGATTTCTCGAATCTGAAGCCGGGCGATGTCAGGGTGGATGGCAGGCAGATTCGCTTGCATTTGCCTGCTTCGCAAGTGTTCAGCACTCGACTCGACAGCGCGAAGACGCGGGTTTATTCACGGCAAACTGGCCTACTCGCATCTACCGACCCAAACCTTGAAACGCAAGTGCGCCAGGAAGCGGAACGTCAGTTGCAAGAGGCCGCGTTGAGCGACGGTATTTTAAAAAATGCCCAGCAGAATGCGACGTCGACGATCAGCACTCTGCTGCAGGGTTTGGGGTTCGAGAAAATTGACTTCGACTGACGGGATATTCTGTCAGTGCCTCTAAAACGTCACGCGCAAGCCTAACTGCGCGGCAAATGGAATGCCAACCGTTGTGCCGGGGCCGAAGAAATCTCCCAGTGCGCCTTCGGGTATTTCAAGCTGCTTGAGGCTGGTGATGGGCGCGGTTTGGGAGCAATCCGCGACTGTACAGATACTGGTGACGTTAGTGATGCCTTGTGAATTCGGCGTCATCTGGTTCTGCGGAACCGGAAGCTGCGCCACATTCACCGCGAAGTTCGCGCCCGGATTATTGCGGTTGAAAAGGTTGAAGAACTCGATGAACGGGTCGACCTGCCAGCGTTCGTTGATTTTGAAAGGGCGCGTGATGCGCATGTCTGACTGAATGTAGGGCCGTCCACGGAAGATATCGAGGCTGGTGTAGTTTCCATTTACATAGATGCGGTCGGTGTTGTTGGCATTCGTGATCGTGATGGGGCGGGCGCTTTCGAGCTGATTGATGGTGCTCACTTCGAAGCCGCCGGGGAGATGCAGGGTGCCGGCCAGCACGAGGCGATGGCGAACGTCTTCGCCGGATGGGCCGTAGTCGCCTGGTCCGAAGGCGTTCAAGAATCCTGGATTCGGTTGGTTCGGTTGGTTGGGGCAGACGCCATCCACATAGTCAAACAGTTCGCCCAGCAGGCATCCCCAGGTCTGCGCTTTGGAGAAGTTGTAGTTCGCAACCAGATTGAAGCGGCGCATGTTGCCCTGCAGATGCAGCATCAGCCCGTTGTAGCTGGAGCGATTGTCAGCTTCAAACACATTGACATTAGGTACCACATTTGTTTGATCAGCAGCATAGTCTGGGTCGGCTGCAGAAATGAGCGGAGTGAACAGGTTGAGGCCGCTGGTATAAGGGAAGCTGCGGTAACCGTGATTGCCCTGCTCGTGCACGTAATCGGCGCTCGCAAGCCAATGTTGGTTGAAGGCGTGTTGCATGCCGCCAGTCGTATGAATCGCGTAAGGCGTTTTGTAAGGCGAGCCGATCAGGTTGCCCGTGACGGCTGCACCGCCCGCGAGGCAGCCCGTGCCGGCGAGCGCATAAGTGCCGGGGCCTCCTGTAAGGCTGCACGTTCCTGTTGTGAAGTTTGAGTTGTTAACGCCTTGAAAAGCAGTGGCCCATCCATTCTGCGCGAGATCATCGTAGTAGAGGCCGAAACCGGCGCGGATCACGGTCTTCCCGCTGTTGCCGGGGGAGTAAGCTATGCCGAGGCGAGGCGCGATTTGCTTGCGATAGTCACTGGGGACGCTAGGTACAGTCGGAATCTGCAATGCTTGTAGCGTCACGTATGCGGCATTCTCGGCTTCGCTGCGGCCTGAACCGATGAACAATCCCCATGTCGTCTGATAACGCAAGCCGTAGTTGACCGTGAGTTGGCGTGAAACGCGCCAAGAGTCCTCGGCGTAAAACGCGAGACGCTGCACGTTCTGCGAAAAGCTGCCATCGCCGGCGGGAGTAAAGGTGCAGCTAATTCCGGTGCTTGGATCCGGGGGCGGATTGCACTGCGCATTGGGAGGTGTGTAATAAAACGGCAGCGCAGTCGTGATTCCGCCGCAATCGGGGCCGGGCGGATTGATGTAGCAATCGGGATTCGAGGGATACGTGGTGAACTGCTCGGCAGTCGCGGCGAATGCGCCACTCAACACCGGTTCGTGAATGAAGTCGATGCCGAACTTGAACGCATGGTCCCGCATAACGTGGCTCAGGTCGTAGCGGAATTGATATTTATCCTGATTGCGCAGGTCTGGGAAGAGAGTGATCGGAGTGGCGAACTGATTGTCGCCGAAGGTCTCAAAGCCAGAGACGGTGAGCGCCGTCACGCTGAAGGGAAATTGTATGGCGAAGCCGAGATCCGAATTACGAGTCTGCGTGAGATGCAAGAGGCTGGCATCGAGAACTAGATTGCCCAGCCAGGTTGAGCTGAACGTGTAAGCGTTGCTGAGCGCGAGGTTCCAGTAGTTGTTGTGCGTGGTCAGGCCGGTCGACGGCAACGTGGCTTGCTGCACCAGAGCGTTGTGAGTGAGGTAGCTGTCTGACGATGCGCGCAGAAACCAGGTCGATTTCGACGACTGCGCAAAGTCGAGGCGCAGCGAACTGATGTAATCGCGAAAGGGAATTGGAACCGTCGCGGGCACGGGGATGAAAGGAATGCCAGTGATCAATCCCTCGGACGCCAATTGCGCGAGCGCATCGAATTGTGTAGTGCTGGCCGGGCTGTAGGCGATGCTGGCATTCTCTTGGACATTTTCGAAAGAGGTGAAGAACCACACTTTGTCTCGCGCGACCGGGCCGCCGAAAGTTCCAACATAGTTCTGGCGGGAGAACGGCTGCTTCGGATTCGGCGCCGGGTTCTCAATGGGAAAGCGCGCATTTAGCGCAGCTTGGCGGTCGAAGAAAGCTCCGCTGCCATGCCATTCGTTGGTGCCGCGCTTGGTAGTGATTACGACGGAGCCGGCGGTGGTCCAACCGGTGTCGGCGTCTTCGTTCGAGGTGCGCACGGCGAATTCTTGAATGCCATCGGGCGAAAAGTTTTGCAGGAAGCCGCCGATCCAGTCGTCGGAGTTTTCCGCGCCGTCGACTGAAAGCTCGTTGTTCAAGCCGGAGCTCCCGCCGGTCGAGACTGCGGTGATGCGCGCCTTGGTGGGGTCGGAAGGCTCGACCGGTTCGGTTCCTGGCACGAGGTAGGCAATGTTGGCGAAGCTTCGCGCGGGAAGCGGCAGAGTTTCAAGGTCATGGCTGCCTACAACGCCTCCGCGCACTGCGCTGGATGTGTCGATTACTTCGGTTGTGATCGAAGAAGAATTGCCCTGTACATTGACGGTCGCCGAGGCTGCCGCAGGTTTCATCGTGACCGAAATATCGCGTACGGTCGTGACGGCGATTGCAACATCGGCTTGCGCCGGAGCGAAGCCCGCGGCACTGATGGTGATGCGGTAGTTGCCGGGGGAAAGGTCATCGAGACGAAACTCGCCGCGATCCTCGCTCGAGGCAGTGCGCTGCACTGACGAGCCGAATAATTGCGCAACGATTTTGGCGGAGGCGATGCGGGCGCCAGTCGCATCCTGCACGGTGCCGCGCAGCGACCCGCGCGAATTCTGCGCGTGGGAAGCCGCCGAGAGCAGGAGTGCGAATAGCGTTATGACGAATGCGGTCTGGCGCGATTTATTTTTCATGGTTGCGGGCAGTTGGGGCCTGGGATTGGTTTGTTTGGAGACTAAGCAGACTAGACTGCGGAGAGCGGCTACTACCAGAGGTCGTAGGGCGAGACAGTGGGCTTGCATTCTTGACAGCTTCCGGCTTGCCCGTCATCCGCCCGTGACTCGCCAAGGTGAAAGGACGGGACAAGTATCTGACCGCAATCCAATACTTTGCATGGGTGACAGAAGACAACCGGAGTCTCTTCCGCACTGATATCGGGGAACTGCGTTATCATTCCTACGTCATGAGTAGCGGGACGACAAATCAGGTTCTGGAACGCCGAGTGCGTGAGCTTCTGTTATTGCAGGACACAGCGAAGAAGGTGAACTCCATACTCGATTTGGAGAAATTGCTGGACGAGATCGTGGGCCGCGTTGCTGAGGCTTTTGGGTGTAACCGGACGGCAGTGCTGCTGCGGGATGACGCTAGAAACGATCTGGAGATAATTGCTCTGCGCGGCTTTAGTAATGTTCATCTCAAAGGCTATCGATTTAAGATCGGCGGTGAGGGGATGGTGGGGCACGTGGCGGCGACCGCAAGGATGCACTACGCGCCTGACGTGAGGAAGGATCCTTATTACGTAGTCAGTGAGTCCACGACACTTTCCGAAGTGGACATTCCGCTTATCAGCCGTGGAAAACTGATCGGCTTATTCAATGCACAGAGTTCAGCAGTTGACGCATTTTCTCCTGAACAAATCGACTTGTTGTGCGCATTATCGGATAACATCGCCATCGCCATTGAAAATGCCCGCCTCTTCGGGCAAGAGCGCTTGGAGAAGGAAAAGGCTCTCCGTGAGCAGGCCGAGGCCAGGCAAATCCAGCGAGCACTCCTGCCACAACATGAACCGGCGATTTCCGGCTATGCGATTGACGGTTTCTGTCTGCAATTGAACGCCGTGGGCGGCGACTGGTATGACTATGTGGATCTCGGCGATGGCTTCTGGGGAATCGCGCTAGGTGACGTTTGCGGCAAAGGGATGGCGGCGGCATTGCTCATGTCAGCGACGCGCAGTCTGTTTCGCATGGCGGCGGAGGGATTGGAGTCCCCCTCGCAGGTCCTTATGCGCTTGAACCAGGCACTACTGAAGGACCTTCCTGAGGGCCGATTTGTCACCTTGGTCTATTTGATCCTCGATACTAAACGCGCGACAGTGAGGGTCGCTAACGGAGGCCATCCCTATCCTATCTTCGTCCGGGATCAGACCAGCACTACAGAACTCAAAACGGAAAAAGGCCTTCCTTTGGGGCTTATGAACTCAGAGTACTCAGATCGGGTTGACCTTACAGACTGGCGACCGCGTGCTGACGTACACGGATGGTGCGGTAGAGGCGGCGAACGGTGGAGGCGAGGAATATGGAACTTCGCGCCTTGTGAAATCCTTGCAGAAACCAGTTGTATCAGCCCAGTCGGTGTTGACCGAGGTGCAAGAGTTCGCCAGTGGCGGCACGCTCAGCGATGATGCGACCGCGATCGTTTTGCGACGCGAATAGCTCGCTCTCCCCCCAATTCGTTTGCTCTCTACATGGAACACCTTGGTGACCCAGAGGAAACTCATACCCAGCCTGACAACGACGTCAATCCGACCATTTCTGTGGCGTGCGGTCCCAGCGATGTTTTTTCAATTCGGCGAGCAAAGCTGAATCGAGCGGGCCGGCGTCACTCGCGGCGACGTTCTGGCGTACGTGCTCCGGGCTGCGCATGCCCACGATTGTCGTGCTCACCGCGGGATGAGAGAGAATAAAGCGCAGCGACATTTCGGGCAGTGTCATGCCTGCGGGCAGAATCTTCTTGAGCTTGTCTACACGCTCAATCGTGTTCGCAAGATTCTCTGGACCAAAATATCCCGAGCGCCAATCGCTTTTCGGAAAACGGGTTTCGAGCGTCATCTTGCCTCCGAGGCTGCCTTCGTCGAGCGGCACGCGCGCGATCACGCCCACGTTGAGTTCCTGGCAGAGCGGAAAAAGATTGTCCTCGGGCGCTTGATCGAAGATGTTGTAAATCACCTGCACGACATCGACCAGGCCGGTGTGCAGTGCCTTGATGCCATTGTCCGGTTCCCAGCGGTTCAGGCTGAGGCCGAAGCTGCGAATCCAGCCGCCGTCTTTTAACTTTTCCACTGTCGAGCGAAACTCCGAATCGTCGGTCCAACTGTCATCCCAGACATGAAACTGCAGTAGGTCGATTGAGTCTACGCGAAGTTTCTTGCGGATCAGGTCGGCATACTTGAGCACGTGCTCCGTCGAAAACACGTCACGATATTTGTATTCCGAGAGCGCGGGCCACTTGCCGTTGGCGGGAGGAATCTTCGACGCGGCATAGAGCCGCTTGCCGGAGTTGCGCGCCATGGTTTCGCCGAGCAGTCCGTCGCTTTTGCCGTCGCCGTACGCCCACGCGCTGTCGAAAAAGTTGCAGTCCGAGTCGACGGCGAGTTGCAGAGAATCGAGCGACTGCTGGTCGTCGGAGCCGCTCCATCCGCTCATACCCCAGAGTCCATAGGCGACGTCGCTAACGTTGAATCCGGTTCGTCCGAGCTTGCGGTATTTCATGAAAAGAGATCCTTGAGGATGAGTTTATGGTTTCTGAGGACTTTTTTCGTCGGAACATCGTAGCAGTTTTGCCTTGGCGCTCGAAATACGCCAGAAGCTGGGGCCAAATGTCAGTGATGTCACCTGCTGATTTTTCGATAGCTTGCATCGAGAATTTGCAGCCTTGGGATCGCGCTTAAAGTGTTTCAATGAACCTAGATAATAAACTTGTGGAGGTCTCCCTAGATGAAATCCGAATATCCCTATTCCCCTACACCTTCCTACGGTGAAGAACAGCTGCAAGCGCCTTCGTCTCGTCTGACCGACGAAAAAATCTCAGATGATACCGGAGCGGAAACGAAGATTGACAGCGCGCTTAAGCCGGCGGGGTTGAAGAATCCGTTCTGGAAGTAAGTGGTTTCTGGCAGTCCGAACAAATTGTCGTCCCGAGCGTAGCGAGGGATCTTGGTTTAGGCTTGCGCGACTAGTATCGCCGCCGCAAGCAGACACCAAGATCCCTCGCTTCGCTCGGGATGACAAAATGTGAACGGATGACAAAATCTGAGGCGGATGACCGAATATCAGCGGACAACAAAATGTCAGCGCAGGATGGGCAGCGCGAGGGTCGGCCTTAGCGCGAAGGGCAGGGCGGACATTTCTTGCAGAGCCGGGTGCAATTGGGAATCGCGGCAGGGTTCGAGTGTGATCACGAACGGCAGATTGCCTTTGTCGAATCCCGGCTTTTGCAGGACGGCATCGATGTTCAGTTTGTGAGTTGAGAGAATCGATGCTAACCCTGCAATAATCCCCGGCTGATCTTTTACTACCAGGCGCAGATACCACGGCGTCTCAAAGTCACAGCTTACTTCTGGCGATGCGAACTGCAGCGCACGCCGCGGACGCGGGCCGGCGGCGAAGCTTTCCGCGACAGCCATCAAGTCTGACACCACCGCAACCGCTGTGGGATCGCCTCCTGCGCCTGCCCCGAGGAATGCCATGTCGCCGCCGTATTTTCCCGAGGTCAAAACCAGATTCAGGTTTCTCTGCACGCGGCCAAATGGCGAGTCGGTGGGAACCAGGCTCGGTCCAACCTCGGCGAACAATGTGTCTGCTTTCAAATCGGCGCGCGAGATTTGGCGGATGGTGCAGCCGAGTTCAGCGGCGTAATCGAAGTCGACTGCATCCACCGGACGAATCGTGCGAGCACGAATGTCTTCGGGCGCGACGCGAACCTGCAGTCCGGCCAGCGCAAGAATGGAAAGCTTGGCGCGGGCGTCGCCGCCGTCGAGGTCTTCGCTGGCGTCAGCTTCGGCATAGCCGCGAGCCTGTGCCTCTTCGAGAGCTTCGCTGAAAGGAATGCGAGCAGTTTCGATACGGCTGAGAATGTAATTGCAAGTGCCGTTCAGGATGCCGGCAATGCCATGCAGTCGATCTCCGCAAAGCCCGGTGCGTAACGCGGGCAGAACAGGGACGCCGCCGGCGACTGATGCTCCGTATTCAAGCTGGCAGCCGGTTGCGCTGGCGAGGGCAAGCAGGTCCGGTCCGTGGCGAGCGATGAGTTGCTTGTTGGCCGTCACCACTGACATGCCGCCGTTCAGCGCGCCCCGCACCAGTTCTTCGGCTGGCGTCAGTCCTCCGATTAGTTCGACTACGATGTCGGCGTCGGAGACAAGAATCTTATGAAGATCGTCAGTCCAGATTACGTCACTCGGTATCGATAGCTCGGCAGCCCAGCGTTGCTTCTTTTGCTCGAAGTTGCGATTGCAGATGTGTGTCAGGCGCAGCAAACCGTCGTTGCGCTCGCAGAGAATTTTCGCTACCGCGCGGCCCACGTTTCCGAGGCCCACCAAAGCTACGCGGCGCGCGACCGTGTGATCCCGTGAAGTGGCCGCGGGATTGGCATTCAATGCTTCCTCTGGCGGAGTCTTAGGCAAAGGTTATTCTCGAGGTGAAAGTCTTTTTTATCATACGTGGGGGACCTGCGCCTTCGCGAAGCCGAAGCAGCCAGGAAGGGACATGATCCTGGACGCAGTTTCCTGTACGAAACTCTATGGTGAATTCAACGTAATCTATTCAAGGCCTCTGCGCCTTTCCCAGGAGGGTTTCCATGAAAGCTTTGTCCAGTTCTCGCTTCCTTGCCATCTACTCCGGCGTTCTGACGCTGGTGTTTGCCGTGACCATCCTGTGCGGATTCGCCATGATGCGAAGTCCGCACTTTGGCATTATCACAGCTCGTCGCATCAACATCGTCGAGCCCGACGGAACGGTGCGGGCTCACCATCTCGAACCGTGCCGATTTTCCTGGCGGTTGGATTCATAAGAAAGAGTCGCCCCGGCCGGATCGACGGGAAGCTGCTGGAATGCTTTTCATGAGTGAGGAGGGCACCGAACAGGGCGGCCTGATTTGGGGAGCGAGCCAACTTCCTGACGGCACCATAGAAAATCATGGACATTTGAGTCTTGACCAATACGAGGAGAACCAAGTCTTCGCTCTCGATGCGGGTCAGGAGGGAAAAGATAAATTTTCGCGAATCACCATCGCCGATCAGGGAGACTACCCGGTCGAGGAGAAGAGGAAGGCGGAGGAGCGGATCGAGAAGCTGCCCGAGGACAAGCAGGATAATGCATGGCAGGAATTTTTTGCCAGTCATCGGCACGATGTGAAACGGATGGTGGTGGGGCGCGCTCCGGACGGATCCGTTGGTTTGAGTCTGCGCGATGGTAGCGGCAAAGTCCGCGTGTCGCTGGAGGTTCAGTCGGATGGGAGGTCAGTCCTGCAATTTCTCGATGAAAGCGGCAAGGTAGTGAGCGAACTTACTGGTCAGAAAAAGTAAATCGTGCCTTGGGGTGCTTCACGGAAAGAACCACCGATGAGCCAGGATACCTGACTGGCTGGCATCAGTGCGTCATTCATTGACTCGTTCATGCCGCCTCCGTAAGATGAAGCGTCCGAAAACTTTGGTGTCTCCCGAATGATCGGCCAAAAATGATCAACCAAACCATCTCGCACTACCGCATCGTCGAAAAACTCGGTGGCGGCGGTATGGGGGTGGTCTACAAGGCTGAGGACACCGAGCTTGGCCGCTTCGTCGCCCTGAAATTCCTGCCCGATGAACTCTCGAAAGATCCGCAGGCGCTGGAACGCTTTCGCCGCGAGGCTCGAGCAGCGTCCGCTCTCAACCATCCCAATATTTGCACCATCTACGAGATCGGCAAGCACGGTGAGCAGTCGTTCATTGCCATGGAGTTTCTGGATGGCGAGACGCTCAAACATCTTATCTCGGGAAAGCCGTTAGAGAATGAAACCATCCTGTCCCTGGCGATTGAGATTGCCGACGGGCTGGACGCCGCGCACTCCAAAGGGATTGTTCATCGCGATATCAAGCCCGCCAACATCTTTGTCACCGAACGCGGGCACGCCAAGATTCTCGACTTCGGGCTGGCGAAGGTGGAGCAGCCACAAAGTTCTTCCAGCCAGATTGCTTCCGCGAACACGATGACTGCCGCAGTCAATGAGCAACATCTCACCAGTCCCGGTTCCACTCTCGGCACGATCGCTTACATGTCGCCGGAGCAGGTGCGAGCTAAAGAGTTAGACGCCCGCACGGACTTATTTTCGTTCGGCGTCGTCTTGTATGAGATGGCGACGGGAGCGTTGCCTTTCAGCGGTGAGAGCACCGGCGTGATCTTTGATGGAATCATGAACCGGGCTCCGGCTTCGGCTCTGCGATTGAATCCGAGGCTGCCCGCCGAGTTCGATCGAGTTCTCGAGAAGTCGCTGGAAAAGGAGCGGGAGATGCGGTACCAGTCTGCCGCCGAAATGCGCACGGACTTGAAGCGCATTCAGCGGGGCACCGACTCGGGACGAATCTCTTCCGCGGAAATGCAGGCTGCGGCGCGTCCACGATCAAAGCGCGGAATCATGTTCGCAGGCGCGGCGGTGCTGGTTTTGCTGCTCGTCATTGGCGGAGTCGCATGGTATCAGAGACATTCCTCGTCGCAGTCTGGCATCGTGGCGGGCAAACCATCTGTTGCTGTTCTTCCGCTGCAGAACCTGAGCGCGGAGCCTGACAGCAATTATTTCAGTGATGGAATGACTGACGAAATCACCACCAAGTTGTCGAAGATTCAGGGAATCGACGTGGCTTCGCATTCTTCGGTCGCCGCACTGAAGCCAACTGACAAGACCGCCGCGGAGATGGGCAAGATTCTCGGCGTGCGCTACTTGCTCGAGGGCAGTGTGCGGAAGGCGGGTGATCAGGTGCGGGTCAATGTCCATTTGATCGACGCAACCAGCGGATTTCAGGTGTGGGCAGATGACTTCGTCGGAGAAATGAAGGACGTATTTTCCCTGCAGGAGCAAACTGCGCTGAAAATCGCAGAGTCGCTCAACCTCAAGCTCACTCCCCAGGAGCAGCAGGCCATTCAGCATCGTTACACGCAAAATCCTCAAGCATACGACGCGTACTTGCGAGGGGAAGATTTGCTCCAGTTCGGCGACCAGGCCGATAAGTTGGAAGCTGCGCGGCGAAATTTTGAGACTGCCCTCCAGGCCGACCCGAATTACGCTCCAGCCCTCGCCGGACTGTCATGGATTGAAGGTCAGTTCTATCGCAATATCGATGCGAGTCCGTCTCATCTGCAGCGCGCTGAGCAATTCGCTCAGCGTGCCCTGGCGATCGAGTCGCAACTCTCTGAGACGCATATGGCTCTGGGGATGGTGAGCGCCGATAAGTATGACTACGCGACTGCTACGCGAGAGTTCCGCAGCGCTACGGAATTGAATCCGGCTAATGCCTATGCCTGGGATTTGCTTTCATGGACGCTGGCGTATGAACAGCCTCCGGAGGCAGTCGCCGCGGAGAAAGCCGCACGGGAATCTCTGCGTCTGCGGCCCGCGCGTTACCAAACGTATTATCATCTTGGTCGTGCCCTTTTGCTGCAGCAGCGCTATCCGGAGGCGATTGCCGCATTCGAGCAGGCGCAGCAATTAGACACAGGCAACACCGTAGCGCAACTGGGGCTTGGCCAAACTTATCTGGCGCAAGGGGACTACGACAAAGCTCTGACGGCCATGCTGAAGGGGCTGCGCCCAGTCGGTATCAACTATTTCTGGCTCAGTGCGGCCTATGCCGCTCGCGGCGATAAAGAGAAAACTCTCGCCACGCTGCAAAAAGCATTCGAGGTGGGATTTAACGATTTTGCCGCCCTCGATACTAGCCCGTACTTCTCCTCGGTGCGCTCGGACCCTCGCTACCTGCAGTTAACCCAGCGCTATCGCAAGTGATGCGCGCGTCGCGTAATTCTGGCGGGCGGCATGCCGCGCACAGTCGGCATCAAAGTTGATAAGATAATGCGATCCCGCCGCAACCAAGGAAATGCCTTCTTGCGAGGAATCACAAGCGGAACCCTGGTCAACTGAACGTTGATGCATTGCGCCTCTCGCCTCTTCATGCCGAGCGCTACGGTCCGCCACCACGCCCAGTTATGGGAGGAGAATGGATGACAGGAAAGTTCGTGACTGCGACTGCGCTGCTGGTTCTGACAATTGTGATGGGAGCGCAGGGACGGGGATTCGCTCAGACCGCGCCCGCGGGACAGGCTCCGGCGACAACGCCAGCCACGCCGGCGCAACAACCCGCCGCTCCCGCTGACGCAGCCCAGAAGCCCGACACGAGTCAGGAGCCTGCAGACCTGGATTCCGTTTCACGGCGCCAACGCATCCACGACTACAAGAATTGGAGCTACAACGTCGGCGCCGGCGCCAATCTTAATAGCGGCACGACGCGCACGTGGGTGCGCCAGGGAGGCTTTGTAGGATCGGTAGGAGTGGCTCGCAACGGGAACAAATACTTAGGGCTGCGCATGGACTTTGATTTTGCAAACATGCCGCTGCGCGACTCCACGCTAGAATTCGCGGAAGCCACCGGAGCCTCGACCCATGCTTACTCTGTCACGCTGGATCCCATCATCAACATTCCCGTGACCAAGGAATACGGCGGATACGTTCTGTTTGGTCCGGCCTTCATCCATCGCACTGGAAGCCTGAGCAGCGATACTACAATTCCTGGTTCGCCGTGCAGTTCGTTCTGGAACTGGTGGGGCGCGTGCCAGAACTCGAATTACAACATTCCCCTGAGCGGCGACTTTACCAACTCTACCGTGAACGAATTCGGATACAACATTGGCGCAGGCGTAACGCGCAAGATGCCGAGCGGCGTCGAGATTTACGCCGAGTTCCGCCTGATGCACGGATCGCGCAACAACATACAAACCGACTATCGTCCCATAACAATCGGATTCCGCTGGTAGGACGAGGTTCAGGATTTGCCCTGTGAGCCTCTGTGTTCCCTGTGTTAAAGGTTTTTTTTGCCGGTCGATTACTCGGGATTAATCCGGTAACTCCAGAGACTTTCGGCGCGCTGCTGCAACTGCACGAATGACGTGGCGGAAACGGGCTGCGAAACCGCGTCGCCGCAATTCGCTTCGGCGAGCGCGGCTTCGACGATGTGGTGCGCGGGAGCGAGCGAGCAGGCTGGATCGGTAGCCTCTGCGTTGCCGGTGAGCAGCAGAGCCTGGCAGCGGCAACCGCCGAAATCCTGGGTCCGCTGGTCGCAACTGCGGCAAGGTTCCGGCATCCATTCTTCTCCGCGAAAACGCTGGAATGAGGAAGACTGCTGCCAGATGAAATCGAGCGTCCTCTCACGGACGTTTTCGAATTCGAGTCCTGGAATCACTTCCGCGGCGTGGCAGGGAAGCACCTTGCCTGCGGGATTGATGAGCATCAATCTACGTCCCCATCCGCCCATGCAGGCCTTGGGAAAGCGCGCATAGTAATCAGGGACTACGAAATCGATACGGATGCGTGCGGCGAGGCGTTTGTCAGCGGCGGCAACTGTCTCTGTAGCCTTTTCGAGTTGCACTCGTGTGGGCAGTAATGCGGCGCGGTTCTTCAATGCCCAGCCGTAATACTGGGTGTGGGCGATCTCCATGCGCTCGGGCGCGAGCTGTTCGATGAAGGCGATCATCTCCTCAAGGTGATCGATGTTCTGCCGGTGCACGACAAGATTTACAGTGAATGCGATCTTGTGGCGGCGGATGATGCGCGATAGTTCAATCTTGTGCGCATGTGCTTTCGCGCCCGCGATCCAGTTCGCAGCGTCTTCGCGAGAATCCTGAAAGCTGATCTGGATGTGATCGAGCCCGGCCTCGACCAGCGTTTGCAGACGCGACTCGGCGAGACCAATTCCTGAGGTGATCAGATTTGTGTAGAGGCCCGCTGCGCGCGCGCCCGCGATGAGTTCGGTTAGGTCCGGACGCGCGAGCGGTTCGCCTCCGGTAAAGTGCGCGTGCAGCATCCCCAACTTGCCTGACTGCTGGAAGACGTCGATCCATTCTGCGGTGGAAAGCTCCGAACTGACTGCGGCCAATTCGAGCGGATTCGAGCAATAGACGCAGTGCAGCGGGCAGCGGTGCGTTACTTCGGCGATTAGGGCTAGCGGGTTGGGAATCATCGGCGATGTGGGCGAAGAACCCTGAAAAACTAAGATTTTATTATATGCTTGACCGGCATTGTTACTTTAAGTAACAATTAGCGAGTGTACACCGTCGTCACCACAAAATCGTTTGCCAGTGCGCTTTCCCGGCTCCCGGTAAACTGGCAGAGGCGGATCGTAGCGAAGATCAAAGAAGTTGCCGCCGATCCCTACGGCAGGCACAGGAACGTTACCAAGCTTCAAGGACGTGAGGGCTACCGGCTGAGAATTGGCAACTGGCGTGTGATTTACGAATTGCACGACGACCGTCTTGAGTTGTGGGCTCTGGAACTAGGAACGAGGGGAGGAATTTATTGATGCGTGTCGAAACCATAACCCGCAGGGGCAAGGAATTCGCCGTGATCCCGGTGAAGCATCTGGAGAAGCTGATGGAGGACGCGGAAATGCTTGCCGACGTAAGGGCGTACGATGCTGCAAGAGCGCGTCTTGAGAATGGCGAAGACGAACTCATACCGCTGGAGATAACCGAGCGCAGACTGAAGGGAGAGCCCGCGCTCCGAATTTGGCGGGAGCACCGAAAGCTTACGCAGGAGCGTCTTGCGAGGAGGGCCAAGGTCTCGCGCGCATTGATTGCGGCGCTTGAAACCAAGCGCAAGGCCGGGTCTGTTAGTACTTGGAAGAAACTGGGCGCGGTACTCGATGTGAGCTGGGAGCAACTGGCATAGGGTTTTTCTTTGCGTAACGCTGTCGTGAAACCATGGTAAGAGGTTTAAGATTAAGAGGGGGTCGAACATGGCAACTCTCGATTGGTCCCAATGCCCCGCTGTTGAAAGCGTGCCGGGAAGAGTAAGCGGTGCATGGGTGTTTCGCGACACCCGCCTGCCCGTATCCACCGTGTTTGAGAACCTCGAAGCTGGTGCGACTGTAGATGAGATTACTGAGTGGTTTGACATCTCAAAGGAGCGGGTGATCGAGGTCTTGCAGTTCGCCGCTCGCAGCCTTGCTGCACCGGTTCCCGCGCAGTCGGTCAGCGCGTCCTCCCGAGATGCTCATTCTCTTTGACCATGGCGTACCAGCCCCACTGCTTCCGTATTTGATCGGCCACGCTGTCGTCAGAGCAAGGGGCCGAGGATGGGAGAGGCTTTCCAACGGCGACTTGCTGGCACAGGCGGAGCAGGCCGGGTTCGAAGTTTTTCTTACTGCAGACAAGAATATTCGATACCAGCAGAATCTCGCTGGCCGCAAGATAGCCGTTATCGTCTTGAGCACTCCGCAGTGGCCGATTGTTCGATTGCACGTCGCAAGAATTGCGGCGGAAGTGAATGCGGCTACCCAGGCAGCTATGTCGAAGTTCAGATTCCGTAAAAGTTATGCTGCCGACGGAGTGGGCTAATAATCCACGATCCGCTTGTGGCGCAACTGTTCTAGGAACTGGCTGATGTCGGTGCGAATCTTTGCCGGGTCAGCGTCGGCGAACTGGGCCTGCAATTCCTGGATGATTTGGCTGAAAGTGCGCTGGCCGTCGCAGCGCTCCAAGACTTGGCGGCCTGTGCCTTGCAGCTTGATAGCGCCTTCGGGAAAAAGGATTACGCGGACTTCTTCGGTGCCGGTCTTCTGTTCGGGACCCCAGCGGCAACCGGTTGCCAGGCGCGGCTGGCTGTTGTCTTCGGGAGGGGGCATGCTAGAGCTGGCCCTCCAAGTGTCGTGCGCTGCACGCGAAAGCAGGTTCCTCGACTCCGCATTGCGATTGATGAAGCCAATCGCAATGCTCCGCTGGGAATGACAAAGTTTGAAATGGGGATTGAAAAAGCCGTCCGCCCCCCTGCGCTCGGAATGACAGGTTTTCTTGCATCATGCTAAACGCCCTCGATACGAAATGCGCCGGGTGGCGGCCAGCCCGGTTGCACGTAGGCGAAGTACAGGGCGTCGAGCTGGGCCCACAGGATGTCGCACTTGTCGCGCAGGGCTTGGATCGCGAGTTCTTGCTCGGCCCGCGTCTTCGCATTGTCGTAGACATAGTTCACGGCGAACTGCGAATCTTCGGGCGCCTGATAGAGTCTGGCTTCGAAATAATCCAGACCTCCTGAGAGCCAGGGATAGTGCTCGCGCAATTTTTCCACGCGCAAAGTGATCAGCTTCGTGGAAAACAATTCGGTCAACGAGGACGCGACTGCCTCGAGCAGAGTACGGTTGCGAACGATGTTCAGATATTCGTTGACCGCGAAGCGGGTTGCCGGAAGAATGCCTTTGCCGGCACGCACCGATTGCGGATCAAGTCCCGTGGCTTCGGCCAATTTTACCCAGCGTTTGATGCCTCCTTCACTGGTCGCGTCGCCATCGTGGTCGACAATGCGCTTGCGCCACGCTCGCCGAAAGACCGGGTCGGGCCCGCGCGAGAGGATGATCGAGTCTTTGATTGGAATGATCGATTGATAGTAATAACGATTCAGCGCCCAGGCCTGCAGTTGACCGCGGGTGAGCTTGCCGTCGTGCATCAACAAATGAAACGGGTGCTTGTGATGGTAGCGCTCTTCGCCCGTCGCTTGTAATTGCGCGCGCAATTCTTCGAGCGATAGCAGCGGTGCCGGCGCTGCGGTTTCATTCTCTACAGGGTGAACTGCCATCCATCCTCCGCGATCTCCCAGCCCGCGTCCCGCACTGCGCGATGTTCGGGACTTGCCTCGTCGAGCATGGGGTTGGTGTTGTTGATGTGTAGAAATATTTTACGCGGATGGCGTACTCCCGCCAACCTAACGAGTGTTTTTTCTACCGGGATGTGGCCCATCTGTTGGGCTGTTTGGCCTCCGCCCTGAACGCGAATCAATTCGTCATCGCTCCAGAAGGTGCCATCGAAGAGCAAAACGTCGCAAGCATCGAGCTGATCGAGAAGGCGGTCGTCGAGATGAGGAACGGCGGGCATATATGCGAATCGTGGGCCCGAAGGCGCAGTAACAATGAATCCCAGGGAAGCTTCGCCGAGCGCGAGTTGAGACTGCCGCTCCGCCGTGACGTAAGCCGGATAGTGCGTCCCCAAAGAAAGCGCACTGCAGCGCATGCCGGAGTCTTCGTCTCGGGAATTGAGAAGCGGGAAGGGAAGCTCTAATCCGAAATCGATCCACTTTGCCTGGTTCGCCACGCGCTGCAGCATGCCGAACATAGAATTGTCTTTAACTAGAATGCTGCGGACGGAAGCTGTGGCGTAGATGCGAAGCGGCTGAAGTTCGCGCAACAGAAGAAGTCCAAGAACGTGATCGACATCGGCGTTACCCAATACCACGCCCGCGATCGGCGACTGGCGCAATCCCTCACGGGGGTGCAATTCCGGCGTGAATTCGATCTGCGTTCGCAGGTCCGGAGATGCTCCCAGCAGAAACCAGGAGCGACCGTCCTCGGTAATTGCAACTTGCGTCTGCGTGCGCGGCTTGCCGTGGAACGTGCCCGCTCTAACGGCGCGGCAATTGGCGCAGTCGCAGTTCCACTGCGGAAACGCGCCTCCGGCGGCTGAACCCAGAATCTTTACCTGCATCATCTCTGGTGAGTTTACCGCTTTTCGGCAAACCAGGTTTCAGGAAGGAAAATACGACTGAAGCACGAAAGGATGACAAAACTTGCAAGGTTTTCACGATGGAATGCAGCAAGTATGAAAGATTCTGCAGGTTTTCGAGGGAATTCTGGCCGTTACTCCGCTTTGTTCTTGCCTTTGCACCGGTCTCGCTGCATACTTCAAATGGCCCGCGCAGAGCGGGTTTCGGCCCTCCCCCCGGCCCTCCCCGCTTCTTCCATTCTCCAAATCCACTTCGGGTTTATAATCCCGGCATGCGCTTTCGACCGGCGCAAGTCGTCATCTTCACCATCGCGTGCCTGTTATCGGACAACATGCGAGTTCAGGCGCAGGATGCGGCTCCTGAAGCCGAAGCCGCGAAGCCCTGTTCGCCATCCGCCTCTCATGGCAAGCAGCCTTCTGATTCTGAAATGTCGGTCGTCGGAGTGACCTTTTCAGGTTTCCTTCGAATGCCGGTTTCAGACCAAGACGAAATTGCGGCATCGATCAAAGAGAGAACCTACGCAGACTCCATCGATCACCCTGAGTGGGCAACCGACGAAGCGCTGGAGACTGCGACGGTTGGCTGGCAGAACCATGGCTACCTCAAAGCTCGTACCAATGGTTATGCGACAACGCTGAGTAGCAATCCCGCTGGACGGCGCGTCGCTCTTAGCGTTCACGTGGATGAGGGACCGCAATATAGGCTGGGCGGCATCGCATTCCAGCACAACAGGGCGATTGCAAACGTCGCAGCTTTGCTCGGTGTTTTTCCGATCAAAGAGGGCGACGTCTTCAGCAAGGAGACGGTTGCGGTTGGTTTGGACAATCTGCGCAAGATTTATGGAGAACTTGGCTATGCCAGCTTTAGGTCCGTCCCGGAAACAAGGTTTGACGAAGCGAAGAAGCTGGTTTACCTCGATATCGACATGGTCGAGGGCCAGCAATTTATTGTGAATGATATAAACATTCTGGGGTTGAACGAAAGTGCTCGGCTACAATCGTTGCAGGACTTTTTGTTGAAACCGGGTCAGATTTATAACGAAAGACTTGTGGAGTTATCCCTGAAACGGGAGCGTGGCTCCGTGCTCCCCAGTTGTGGATGCAGCGATCGCCCAGCGTTGGACCTAGACGAAAAAACCGGGCTAGTCACGCTTAGGTTCGACTTCCGCTCCTGCGGCCATTAGAATCTAGCTCTGCCCCGCCGCCGCCGCACAACGCAGCGGATCTACATCCCAAAGATTGGTGTCGACGGAAAGATTCTCCACTCCAACTTCGCCGGCCATTTCGGTTCCAGGCTTGCCGCACCACACGATGCGAAATTGCGCCTTGGTGCCGAGGTACAGAACATCTACTGTGTCTCCCGGCTTCAGTTGAGCGTCTACGCACTGCAGGGTTGCGCCACGGCCGCTGATGGTGCGCAGGCTGGCGGGTTGGGTGAAGGGGCGGGAATGAGCGTCCATGCCCCAAATCTGGACGGGAAGATCCACGAAAACGCGCGACTGACGGCGCCGATCCATCTGATGCTCCTTGGGTTCGAGTGGGGGTCAGAGCATCGTAGGCGGGAGGCATGGCGAAACATAGGTAACCTCAGTCACAGGCGCAAGTGTGCCGAAAGTTTGGTGGATTGAGATTGAGAGCAGTTTTGCGAATGGCGGGGAGGCGCTAGTCGAGGTCGCCGAGCGAGCACGCGCCCGGTCCGCGAGGATCGCCACAAGATCCGCATGAGCCCGCGGGAGCGGATTTTGTGCCGCTCGACATGCCTTTCGACGACATGGCAAAGACGCTAAGCTGCGGACTTAACTTCTGGCTTTGACACTGCGGGCACTTGGCCTTATCGCGACCGAAGACCAGACTTTCAAACTCGTGCTGGCATTCCTGGCAGATGTATTCAAAAATCGGCATGACGATCACTCCCTCGGGTCTGTCTGATCCTATTAGAATCAATTTGTGGGAACTTCGCAAACTACTCGGAAAGTTTATTTCACGAAGCAGCGTGGTGACGCCTGACCCCTTCCAGTTCACGAACTGAGTTCGAACGCGGAGTGACGGCGAAGCCGGCGGCATTCGTGCCGTCCGTCTTTCGTCCGCGTCGTTGGCTGCGGGGCGGGCATGTGCAGACGCTCGGGGCTTTTTTTCTTCCGCGGCGAATCGATCTGGCAGCCGCAGAGGAACGTTTGGTCGAAGTAGAACCCGGCGTTCCCGTGCTGTGCCATTGTCATTGGCAGAAAGACCGGCGCGCGCTGACGCTGATCGTGGTGCATGGACTCGAGGGATCGAGCGAATCACAATACATGCTGGGAATCGCGCGGAACGGGCTAGCCGCGGGCATGAACGTGGTGCGCATGAACCAGCGCAACTGCGGTGGCATGGACCATAGCGCGCCCACGCTCTACAACTCAGGCCGATCGGCGGACGTTGCTGCGGTCGCGCGCAATCTGGTCGAGCGCGACGGAATTCCTGGCTTTGTGTTGATTGGTTTTTCCATGGGCGGCAATCTGGTTCTGAAGCTCGCCGGAGAGTGGGGAGACGACGGTCCCGCGCAGTTTCGGGGAGTGGCGGCAGTCTGTCCGGCGATTAATCTGGCGGCTGGTGCCGACGCCCTTCATGAGCCGCGCAATCGAATCTACGAATATTATTTTTTGTTGCAATTGTTCCAGCGGCTTCGCCGCAAGGCGCGGCTGTTTCCCGAGAACTTTGATGCTGCGCGCCTGCGCGGAATTAAGACATTGCGGGACTTTGATGACCGCATAACCGCTCACTATTGCGATTTCACCGGCGCCGACGATTACTATGCACGGTCAGCCGCCGCCAGCGTCATTGGGCGAATCGCGCGGCCAACGCTGGTGATTCACGCTGCGAACGATCCTTTCGTTCGAATTTTGCCGGAGACGCGGCAGGCGCTGCTTTCCAATCCGAACATCACTTATTTCGAAACTGAAGACGGCGGCCACTGTGCTTTCATCGGCGAACGAGGCGGCGATGCGGCTTACGATGGCCGTTGGGCGGAGCGTGAAGTTGTGGAGTTCGCGAAGCAGTTCCGGTGAGATTGTCTTCCTGGTTAGATTTCGCGGGCAGGAGTGCCCGCGCCACATAATCAACTTGCGCTCGCTGGACGCCGCATCCAAGCCAGCATCTCAGTCCCACGGCCCTTCATTCGCGTTCGCAAGAATGCGAGGAGCAGCATGGCGAGAAAGATTGCTAACAATCCTAACGATGCGGTTCGAATGCTTTGAATGTGTTTAGGCAGAATGGATAAACGTCCGTACACGAATTGGAGATGTACCCAGTAGACGAGCAGGGACGCCTGGCCTAACTGAATGAGCGGGCTAAAGCTCCACGATCCGGCGGGCAGTTGTCCGATAACCCAGCGGCACCAGGCATAACTCGCTGTTAGGATTACGAGAAGCATCCCCAGCCGGATGAAAAAGAAGTCTGGGCTCGTGTGCCAATAGTCGTAGACTGCGTAAAGCTGGTGCGGCCGGGCGTCGAACCAGCGTGAGGTTGCGATGAATACTAAACCCACCGTGCCCGCCAGCAAGAAAATCAGAGCTTCGCGCTTGCGCGCCCATTCGCTTTGCAAAATAAATCCGGTAGCCAGGCCGGCGAACGCGAATGCGGTCCAGGGGAAAATCGGAAATAGCCACGCCTGCGGTGTGCCGAGATTGTGTACGCCGTTGATGTAGGATTCCAGCGGCCACGGCAGCCATTCCGGGCGCCAGGTCGTCCATAGCGGCGGCGTGAGCAGAGAAATCAGCACGGCTGTTCCTGCTGAGGCAAGAACGAGCGCGAGCGTTGTCTGCTCGGCGCGGCGAATCGCGAGCACAAGCCAACAGAGAATGCCCATCAGCATCATCGAGAGGCCGATGGTGTTGAGCACATCCACGCGCAGCAGGTCGCTGAGCGGCGCCCACCCCCAGGCGATCAGATATTCCTGCAGTCGAAAAAGCAGGCCAAAAGCGAAAATCTCGGCACCGCGGCGGATGGTTGTTCGAGCTATCTGTGCGGGCGGCAGATTCTTCGTCCACAATTTCTCCGTTACCAGGGCGAATGAAATACCCGCCAGAAACAAAAACAGGGGAGCAGGGAAGGTTCCTCCCAGTTGCGAATACATGAAAAACTTGCTCTGGCGCGCGCTGGGGTTGAGCCAGGAGTCATAGCAATGCGTCTGGAACATCAAAACGCAGGCCAGTCCACGCATCCAGTCGATGTAGGCCAGGCGAGATGGAGGGACGAAATTCAAGTGACACCGAATGATACCTTTTGGCATCTACCTATGGACATTCCAGATGTATCCAAATTAATCTGTCTCTCACTTCACAGGAGGAACAAGATGGCCGAAAACAAATCCAACGCAAACGAAATCGAAATTACACGCGACCGCCTCGCAGAGCTGTTGAACGAAGATCTTTCCCGCGAGTATCAGGCAATCATCGCCTACGTAGTCTATTCGCAGGTGCTCAGCGGCGCCGAATATATGGACATCGCCGACCAGCTCGAAATCCACGCTAAACAGGAACTTGATCACGCTCTGACCCTCTCGCGGCAGATCGATTACCTCGGCAAGATGCCGACGGTCACGCCGAAGCCGGTTCGCACATCCAAGGATGCGAAAGAAATGCTCCGCTTCGATCTGGATAATGAAAATGAAACCATTCGCAATTACCGCGATCGCGTCCGGCAATGTGAGGCGCTTGAGGAATACGCAATGGCAGAACAGATTCGCCAGATCCTCGTGCAGGAGCAGGATCATCAAATCGATTTAGCGACTGCCCTCGGCGTGGAAGTACCAGACGTGAGCGGCGGCCCCAGAGGACGCGCCCTGCGCAAGAGCCGCTAACACCGCTTGCCAGTCAACGTCCGCCCGTTGCTGAGTGATGGCAGCCGAGGCAGAAGTGTCGCTGCGATCAGTTGGCCGACATTCAGCAGGATCGCGGCCGCGCGGAAATGCAGGACGATTTGTGAAATGGAGCAACGAAATGAGTGATTCATTAAGGCTTATGCGAGCAGTGCGAGCAATTTCCCAGTGCCGCTGGATCGTATTATTGCTGTTGCTGGTCGGCAGCGCGCTTTCAGCGCAGACCGCATCTGCACAGACAGAGCAGCATCGCATTCGGAATATTGTTCTGGTACACGGCGCATGGGCAGACGGCTCCGGATGGAAGGGCGTTTACGACATTCTTGCCAAAGATGGCTTCAACGTCAGCATTGTGCAAGAGCCGGAGACGTCCTTTCAGGAAGATGTCGCTGCCACGAAACGCGTCCTTGCTCAACAGGATGGGCCATGCATTCTCGTCGCACACAGCTATGGAGGCGCAGTGATCACCGAAGCGGGGACCGATCCGTCGGTCGCCGGCTTGGTATACATCGCCGCTCACATGCCGGATGCTGGAGAGAACGAAGCCGACGACGGAAAGCGCTTTCCCAGTGACCTCAGCAAGTCTACTGTGATCAAGAAGACCGCAGACGGCTTCACCTACCTTGACCCGGCGCAGTTTCATGAATACTTCGCGGCTGACGTGTCCGCTGACCAGGCCGCTTTCATGGCGCGATCGCAGGTGATGAACGCAGCCAACAGTTTCAAGGCCGTCATCACCACCGCCGCGTGGAGGAGCAAGCCAAGCTGGGCGCTGATAGCCGGAAGCGACAGAGCCATCAGCCCAGACCTCGAGCGCTGGTATGCCACGCGAGCCAATAGCCACAAAGCTGAAGTCCCAGGCGCCAGCCATGCGGTCTACGTCTCAAGGCCAAAAGAGGTTGCCGCGCTGATCGAAGAAGCAGCATCGCAGGCTCTTCAGAAAGCGAGCGTCGATGCTGACGACGGTGGCCTGCTTCGTGTCGGCCTGAGGTCGTATCAGTTCACAGTGAGAGAATCCGGGGAGATATCTATGACGAATCAAGGTAACGGAATCATCGGCAAACCCAGCAATCATTCAGTGGAAGAAACGGTGGAAAAGCTGAAGAACATTCTGCAAGCAAAAGGAGTCACTCTCTTCGCCCTGGTCGATCACAGCGGAGAAGCGGCAAAGGTTGGAATGAAAATGCCACCCACTAAGCTGCTGATCTTCGGCAGCCCCAAGGCCGGCACGCCGCTGATGCTGGCTGCGCCCAGTATCGCTATTGATCTTCCGCTGAAGATTCTTGTTTCAGAGGATGCTCAAGGCAAGGTCTGGATCAGTTACAACAGCGCTGCCTATTTGCAGGAGCGGCACAACCTGCCGGCCGACTTGCTGCAGAATATTGCCGTGGTTGAAAGTTTGGCAGCGAAAGCTTCGGAATAGTGCTACCCAAGCTATCAGGGAAGGTAAATACTGAAATCTGCGCAGTAAGAAATCAAGGAGATGATATGGCGCGTGATCACGTATCGCGCTTGGAGTTGGACCGCCGGCGTTGGCTGAAACTTGGGATCACTTCCGCAGCGGCGGTTTCTCTGCGCGGTACGCTGCTTGCTCAATCGGAAGCGCAAGCTTGCGCTCCTCCCATCCCTCAGAATCACGAGCCGTCGAATGGCGGCACGTGTCCGTATCCGATTCCATGGCTCGACAAGAACGGTAATCACAATCAGGCTGCGATGCCGGATGTCGAACTCTCCAGCATCTATCACTTCAAAGGAAAGCTGGCGCGGTGCAATGGCTTCCATGGCATGGGCACGGATAACAAGGGCAATCGCCTCGCCTGGGGCACTCCCACCACCGACTATAGTTACATGGCGGGCGAGTATTGGGCGGCGCGCCAGGCGCACAAAGCTGTCTTCGCGCACACCTGACTTACGGTGTTCAAGGGACCGGCGGTCCCTGCGAACCAGATTCACGATTTTCATTCACCGATTTCACCCGAGGGCCTGTATTGGGTTACGCCTGTGCCGTCGCAGGGCCTCACGTTCAGTGCCGATGGCAAAACGGCCACGCTTCAGATGGCGAATGTTCCCATCATCGATCAGCCACGTTGGCCGGCGATGGATGCGGAAACGACTCCGGCATTCCTGGATTTCAAGCTCGTCTTCACCGCGGCCGATGAGCCGGTGAGATACGAAGATGCGGCGCGGCAGTATCGATTCGAAGGCCTCAAGGCGAACGCACAGCTTGAGGCCGCGATCCGCGTGCCCTCGATCGATTTTGTATTCAAGACCGATCCGCTGGAGACGTCGAAGTGCGACTTCGCAGTCATGGGCAGCGAAGTCAACGGAAAATATTACGAAACGACGAAGATCGGAGCCTGAACCCCATGCCTATGGTGCGATCTCGAAAACAGCTCCGCAACCGCCATAGCATGAAGAGAAGTTGTCGCCGCCACTAATCGCCGCGCCGTATAGATTACCGAAGCTGTCGATTGTGACACCGGGCGCAGGACTGTGCGCCGCTCCGCCCGCGGAGCTAAAACTGTCTAGAATTTTTTTGGTCCAGTCGCCTTCGCCGGTCGGCGTCAATTCGTAAGCTGTCCCTCCACCAGACGCTCCGCCTGACTCTGTGGTTCCGTAAAGATTTCCGGCAGCATCGAAGATGAGCGGAGCCTGAGGATTCATCCCGTCTCCCAAGTGTGGGCTGAAGGTATGAAGAATACTCTCCGTCCATCCGTTGCCCGCCGGTGTTAGTTCGAAGATCGCGCCGAAATTGCCGGAAGCGCCCTGGCTGGTTGCACCATAAAGATTGCCCGATGCATCGAGGATGAGGCCGCCGTAAGGATTAGCTCCGTCGGTGTTGCGGAAGCTGAGCGTCTTCTCCATCCAGTTGCCGGCCTTGGTAGGGATTAATTCGAAGACGGTGCCGCAACCGCCATTGCATGCCGCGGACGTGCCGCCGTATGCGGTTGTGCCGTAGAGATTCCCCGAGGCATCAAAGACCAAGCTGGAATAAGGATTGGCTCCATCGCCGCCGCTGCTGCCGCTGAAGCTGCGCAGGATCTTCTCGGTGAAGTCTCCGCCCGCGGACGGGCTCAACTCGAAGACTATCCCGTCGCCATCGTGGCCGCCACCGGCTGCCGTTCCGTAGAGATTGCCGGAAGCATCGACGATCAGGCCCGCGTGAGGATACGATCCATCCAGGTTCTTGGGATTAAAGTCGTGGATTGTTGTCTCCGTCCAGCTGCCGCCCGCAGCCGGGCTCAATTCAAAAACCGTGCCCACTTGGAACTGACCGCCAAAGAATGTCGTCCCGTAAAGATTTCCCGAGGCATCGAAGACCAGACGCGAGTTGGGCCAAAATCCTGCGGAGCTGGCGCCCGTGAAGCTATACAGAACGGTTTCAGCCCAGACGCCGGCGTGCGGCGTCAGTTCGAAGATCGTACCGTTGCCGTAAGCGCCGCCGTAGAACGTCGTTCCATAAAGATTTCCCGCAGCGTCCATGATCAGGCCAGCGATGGGCTCGTCCCCGTTGTTGTAGCTGAAGTTCAGCAGAACGGTTTCCTGGGCAGACACGTACGCGCACATCACGAACAACGTGAGAGAAAAGATCGTCAATTTTGCTCTCAACCCGCTGGAAAGTTTCTTGCGCTGCATGAATGGATCTCCCTGGGCCCTCGGCCGGAACTCCTTTTTTGAATTCCAAAGCGCGGCGAGTGTAACACGGATAATGAGTCCAAACAATGCGGATGCGCCCGAAAGCCGCGCCAATACTGGCAGTTTGGCCAGACACTGCATTGGACCAAGGACAGCAGCGACTTCGGCCGCAGATTGTGGCAGAATGAAATATCTCCGAGGCGCGGCCACCGAGACTCGATCGGCCCTCGGACGACAGGGTGGTCATAAATCACCGCGGGCGCGTAGCTCAATTGGATAGAGCACCGGATTTCTAATCCGGTGGTTGCAGGTTCAAGTCCTGCCGCGCCTACCAGAAAAGCAGTGGTCAGTGGCTAGTGGTCAGTGGCCAGTTAACCCTCCTCGGCGCCATCCGTTCAATATCCGATTCGAGTTTTTGATCCTTCTGACCACCGACCACTGATCACTGACCACTGCTCCCCCGATGTTCGCACGTTGCCGTATTGAGGCAATCCTCGGCTAGCATCAGGCGCTCGACTGGCTTGCCGCCTGCAATGTGCGACTCGATGATTTCGTCGACATCGGCCTCGGTGACGTGCCCATACCAGACCGCCTCGGGATAAACCACGATATTCGGGCCATGTTCGCACTGATCGAGACAGCCGGACTGGTTGGCTCGCACTTTGCTTTTGAGGCCGCGCTCCGCAAGCTTCTGTTTGAATAGTTTTTGCAGCTTCGCCTGGCCGGTGGGGTCGCAGCATCCGCGCGGATTTCCTGGAGGGCGCTGGTTGCCGCATACGAAAATATGTTTTTCGAACTTGGGCATGAAGTCACATCTTACCTGACAGGCTCGCTCAGCACGCGGCACTACGCGTTGCTATCCTCTGCGTGGGCGCGATAAGATACTTCGTACACATCTTCTCCGCCTTCATCCCAAGTAAGCCTTTCGAGTTTCCCGCGGCAAGGCGTGTGCGACCCCAGGGTGTTCGTACGTACGCGCAGCACGTCTTTCATTCTGCGCCTGCAAATCTCTGTGAGGGAGTTGGCTTTGAAACGAGGCAAGACCGCGGTTATCGTCGGCGCGCAATGGGGCGACGAAGGCAAGGGCAAGATTGTCGACGTGTTGTCGGAGAATTTCTCCGTTGTAGCCCGCTATGCCGGCGGCCACAATGCCGGCCACACCGTCATCATCGGCGGCAAGAAGTTCGTCCTGCAGCTTGTGCCCTGCGGAGTGTTGCGGACGGCCTGCCGCAGCGTGATTGGCAACGGCGTGGTTCTCGATCCCATGGCATTTCTTAAGGAAGTGGGAGCGCTGCGCGACGCGGGCCTGCGAGTTGAGGGAAATCTGTTTGTGTCGAACCGCGCCCAGGTGATTCTGCCCTACCATCGCATGATCGAGCTGGCGGCGGAGAATGCTCCGGGGCGCGTGAAGATTGGCACTACTTCGCGCGGCATCGGTCCTGCGTACGAAGACAAGATGGGACGCCGCGGGCTTCGCATTGCGGACCTGCTCGATTTGCAGTTGTTGAGAAAGCACATCGAGAATGCGGTGCGCGAAAAGAACATGATTGCGCACGCGCTCTTCAATTCCGAGCCGCTTGACGCCGACAAAATGTATACGGAATACGCCGCGGCCGCCGAGAAGATTGCGCCGTTTGTGTGTGACACTGCGTTGCTGCTCAACGAGGCGTTGGCCGCGGGTGAGGCGATCCTATTCGAAGGCGCGCAGGGCACCATGCTCGACATCGACCACGGCACTTATCCATTTGTAACTTCTTCCAGCGCGACCTCGGGAGGCGCGGCGACTGGCACGGGTGTTGCTCCGAACGCAATCGATTCCGTGATTGGACTGACCAAGGCTTACTGCACGCGTGTCGGCGAAGGTCCGTTTCCCAGTGAGGACAAAGGCGAGTTAGGCGAGCAACTTCGCAAACGCGGCAATGAGTTTGGCGCGGTTACGGGACGTCCGCGGCGCACGGGTTGGCTCGACCTGCCTCTGCTGCGCTACGCTGGCATGATTAATGGAATCTCCTGGCTCGTTGTGACCAAGCTGGATGTGCTCGACGAACTTCCGGAGATTCCGGTGTGCGTGGGCTACAAGATCGATGGCAAGGGAACGATAGAAATTCCCGCGCAAGCCAGCGGATACGAAAAGATCGAATGCGTTTATCACAAGATGCCGGGATGGAAAACTTCCACGCAAGGCATCACGAACTTCGACCAGTTGCCGAAGCAGGCTCGCGAATACCTAGACTTCGTGGAGAAAGAAACCGGAGCGAAGATCGGGATGATCTCGACCGGTCCGGACCGCGATCAGATAATCTTCTTGGACGAATTCGCAAACGAGATGAAGATGGTGGCAGCCCGGTAAGTCTTGTCTTGACTTCTGATTAGCCCTTCCCTAACACTACTTACTAAATCAGGTAAGGAGCGCACGATGGTGGTCTTGGCGGTGACGTGGATGGCGAAGGCAGGGCACGATGGCGATGTCCCCCCAATTTTTGCGAAGCTGACGGAAGAATCACGCAAGGAGGCCGGCTGCGTCATGTATCAGGTACACCGGCATAAAACCGAGCCGCGGCGCTTCTTTATCTACGAACAGTACAAGGACGATGCCGCGCTCGAAGCCCACCGCGCGAGTACGCACTTCTTGCAATATGCGCGCAAAGACCTGCCCAAGGTTGCGGACCGCGTGGAAGGCAATCTGTTCGAGCCGTTGGGATAGTTTCGTGTAGCGCCTGCGTCCCGCCGGTAGTTGCATTCCGCATGCACACTGGCCCGCCGCGCCGACGGCTCCACGACTACTTCGCCAGTTCGTATCCGGCAAAGAAGAAACTTAATTCGAAGCGCGCCGTATCTTCGGCATCGGAGCCGTGAATGGCATTGTGCTCGATGCTCGACGCCCACTTCTTGCGGATTGTGCCTTCCTCTGCATTGGCTGGATTGGTGGCACCCATCAGCTTTCTCAGGCCGGCAATGGCGTCCTCTTTTTCCAACGCCAAAGCCACAACAGGTCCGCTCGACATAAAATCGGTGAGCGAACCATAGAAGGGGCGGCTCGCGTGAACAGCATAAAACTGTTCTGCCTGATGCTTGGAGATTTCCAGCATCTTCATGGCGAGAATGCGGAAGCCATTCTTCTCGAATTGTTCAATGATGTCGCCGACTGCGTTCTTGGCGACGGCGTCAGGTTTCACGATGGTAAGAGTGCGTTGCAGAGTTTTCATATCGGTCGTTGGTCGTTCGTCCTTGGTCGTTGGCTAACGCTTTCATCTGGCACGATTCAACTGTATCGAATCTTACTGCGGACTGTCATCCCGAGCGAAGCGAGGGATCTGGGTGTTGGCCTGAGGCGGCAATATCGCTGGCGCAGGCAAGAACCAAGGTCCCTCGCTTCGCTCGGGATGACAACTCGTTTTGCGAAACAGAAGTTTGAAGGCAAACTAGACTTTGACTCCCAGCGCGGCCACGAGAGTCTCCCCAATGTCCGCGGGAGATTTTGCCACTCGAATGCCAGCCGCTTCCATGGTCTTGATCTTCTCAGCAGCCGTTCCCTTACCGCCGGAGATGATCGCGCCGGCATGGCCCATGCGGCGTCCCGGCGGCGCGGTCTGTCCGGCAATAAAGCCGACCACCGGCTTTTTCATGTGAGTCTTCACAAATTCCGCCGCGGTCTCCTCGGCATCGCCTCCGATTTCGCCAATCATGATCACAGCTTCGGTTTCAGGGTCGCGATTGAAAAGATCGAGTGCGTCTAGAAAGTTGGTTCCGATAATCGGATCGCCGCCGATGCCGATGGCAGTCGACTGCCCAATGCCGCGCTGCGTGAGTTGATGCACCGCTTCGTAAGTCAGCGTGCCCGAGCGGGAGACAATGCCGATCGATCCTTCTTTATGAATCGACCCCGGCATAATTCCGATTTTGCATTTGCCGGGTGAGATGATGCCAGGACAATTTGGCCCAATCAGCCGTGAGCGCCGGTTCTGTAGAAATTCCCAGGCCTTAACCATGTCGAGCGTGGGGATGCCTTCCGTGATGCAAACGATGAGGTCGAGTTCGGCATCGGCCGCTTCCATGATCGCGTCGGCGGCGAACGGCGGAGGAACAAAAATTACGGTTGCATCCGCGCCGGTCTTCTCGACGGCTTCGTTGACAGTGTTGAAAATCGGCCAGCCTTCGTGCGTGGTGCCGCCTTTGCCCGGCGTCACTCCACCGACAACTTGCGTTCCATAAGCTGCGCAGGCTTTGGCGTGGAATGTGCCTTCGCGTCCGGTCAGACCCTGTACGATTAAGCGCGTCTTCTTGTTAACCAGGATTGCCATAAAAATAATTCCTCTTGCCTAACTCTTGTCACTCGACTTCTTTGTCATCCCGATTTCTCTGTCTTCCCGAGCGGAGCGAGGGATCTTGGTTTTTGCTTACGCCGCGTTTGGTGCCGCTTCAGGCAAACCCCAAAGTCCCTCGCTGCGCTCGGGATGACAGCGCGCGGACGACACCATACTTCTCCTACACTCCGCGCGCTGCAGCCACTACTTTGTCTGCCGCATCTTTCATGGTCTCGGCTACGACGAAGTTGAAGCCAGATTCCATGAGGATCTTCTTGCCCTCGTCCACGTTCGTGCCTTCGAGGCGCAGGACAATGGGGAGCTTGATGTTAGTTTTCTTCGCCGCTTCGACCACGCCTGTGGCCAAAGTATCCACGCGCAGAATGCCGCCAAAAATGTTGATCAGGACTGCTTTCACACTTTTGTCGCTGAGCAGAATTTCGAATGCGTGGGCAACTTGCTCGGCATTAGCTCCGCCGCCTACGTCGAGAAAGTTCGCAGGCATGCCGCCAGCGTATTTGATGATATCCATCGTAGCCATCGCGAGCCCAGCGCCGTTCACCATGCAACCCACGCTGCCGTCGAGCTTGATGTAGTTCAGGCTGTACTTCGAAGCCTCGACCTCGAGCGGATCTTCCTCAGTAATGTCGCGAAGTTCGCGAATATCAGGATGGCGGAAGAGCGCGTTGTCGTCGAAGGTCAGCTTGGCATCGAGCGCGAACAAGCGGCCGTCCGTGGTGGTGATGAAGGGATTGATCTCGAGCAGCGACGCGTCCGTATCGAGGAATGCTTTGTAGAGGTTCGAAAGAAACTGCACCGCAGGATTAATCTGTTTGGCGTTGAGTCCAAGCTTGAAAGCCATCTTGCGGGCCTGAAACGCCTCAAGGCCCATGCCGGGATCGATATGTTGCTTGAGAATAGCGTCGGGATTTTCCGCGGCGACCTGCTCGATCTCCATTCCGCCCGCAGCTGAGGCCATGAAAACAGGTTTGGCTTCCGCGCGGTCGACCAGAATTCCCAGATACAATTCTTTTTCGATGGGCAAGGTTTCTTCGATCAACAATCGCCGTACGATGCGGCCTTCGGGACCGGTCTGATGCGTGATCAACCGCATGCCCAGCATCTTTTCGGCGATGTCCCCCGCTTCGCTGACGGACTTGGCGATCTTCACTCCTCCACCCTTTCCGCGCCCGCCTGCGTGTATCTGAGCCTTGACCACAACTCCGGTCGCGCCGGAACTGAACAATTCTCTGGCAGCGGCTTCGGCGTCTTCGCGCGACATCGCCATCGTCCCGCGCGGCACAGTCACGCCGTACTTCTTAAGAATCCCTTTTCCCTGATACTCGTGGATTTTCATAATCGCTCGTCAGTTATGCTTTGGGAGGAACCTGCTTGCAGCTATCGACTGAGGGCAGCAAACCTTTAATCTTATAGAAGGGCAGCGGATTTGAGCAAACCGGGTGGGTCGCGGGCAGAAATCCTAACGGGAGGTGACCGTGTAGAAACCGCTGCTCCCTTACTTCTTTGGCGTTGACGGCGTCGACACGCTCAGCGAATAAGAGGCAATCAGATATTTGGCCTGGTCGCTGTCAACCGCGCCAAGAAACAAGTACGAGTCGTTTCCGTAAACGACTCGCGCGTCGAAGTAATAAACCTTTCCTGCCTCCGCCGTAAAATGCAAGAACCCCACGGGAACCCCCGGGATGCCCGTAGGCGTGCGCACGTCAGCACAGACATGATGCTCTCCCGGCTCTACGGACACGGCGAAATAGGAGCCACTCTTGTTTGCGCCCACCCATGCTCCGTCCAACCCGATCTCGGAGGCGGCGCCCTTTTCCTGGATGAAGTAAACCAGCCCCTTCCCCGGATCGGACTGCAGCAGCGCGTGTTGGGTTTTGTCCAGTTTCACATCGAAACTGGCATCCTTGGGACCGCAGGCCGATGTCGCGCCACCAGATGGCGCTTGGGCAAACGCCGATGTCGCAAGAAGTAGTGCGATGAAAGCGATTCTCATGATCTTCCCCTCAAGTTTCGAGCCCCGACATCAGCTGCACCTAACACTCGTTGGACGATCTATCTTTCGAAAGGGTAGTAAAGAGTTCGTCAGTTCGAGTAAAGTTTTGTCGGCTTAAAACAGGCTTCGGGCTTGATAATTACCTATCGGTACAATGGACTCTGGCGTTTTGGTCGACACATTCTGTACACACACGTATGATCATCGACGCTCTCCATCGCATCGCCAATCACGGGCAGTCGCTCACGCGCGCGGAAGCGTGCGAGGTGATGGCGGAAGTTCTCGCGGGCAACTGTACTGACGCGCAGATTGCGGCGCTGCTCACGGCTCTGCGCATGAAAGGCGAAACAGTCGAAGAGATTGTGGGATTCGCCGAGGCAATACGCGCGGTGGCGACGCCTTTGCCTATTTCAATTTCTCAAGCTGGTGCAGTCGCACCCGGCGCACTCGATCTGAGCGGCACAGGCCGCGACGCGCTGGCAGAATCTCTCGTCGACACCAGCGGCACCGGCGGCGACGCGAGCGGCACGTTCAATATTTCAACCGCCACTGCATTCGTGACTGCCGGTGCGGGAGTACGTGTAGCCAAGCATGGCAATCGCAGCATCAGCTCGAAATGCGGTTCGGCGGACGTGATGGAGGCGCTGGGCGTGAACATTCAGCTCACTCCGGCGCGAGCGGCGCAGTGCCTGCGCGAAGTCGGAATCTGTTTTTTATTCGCGCCCGATTTGCACTTGTCGATGAAGCAGGTGCAGAAGGTGCGGCGTGAACTGCGCTTGCGAACCATGTTCAATCTGCTCGGTCCACTTACGAATCCGGCGCACGCTTCGGGACAGGTCGTAGGCGTGTACGCGATCGACATGGTGGAAAAACTCGCCGAAGCGCTAAGCATGCTGGGTTTGCATCGCGCGCTCGTGGTTCACGGCCTTGATGGGCTCGACGAGATCACTGTCACCGGGCCGACTCGCATTGCCGAAGCTCGCGAGGGGTCGGTGCGGACTTATGAAGTTGATCCCGAAGAGTTTGGCATGAAGCGGGCTACGCTTGCCGACATCTCTGGCGGGGATGCGTCTGAAAACGCAGCGATTATTCGCGAAGTTCTCAGTGGAAAGAAATCCCCACGCCGCGATGTAGTAGTGCTGAACTCCGCAGCGGCGCTCGTAGCAGCGGGATGCGCCGATCGCTTGGCGGATGGAATCCCGCTGGCGACACAGTCGATCGACTCCGGCGCGGCGGCGGCTAAGTTGGAAGCGCTGGCGATGTTTACCGGATTCCATCGTTGATTTTTCTTGTAGAGGTTTCGAGCACGGTGCAGAGTTTCTTAAGGAGGTGGTCATGGATAGAAAAATGTTTGTGCTTGTTCTGTTTTCTTGGGTAACGATCGCGTCGGCCCAGGACATTCAGATAAATCGCCAAAATAAAACCATCGCTGTTACCGCCGACGAGTCGGTTACCGCGGATGCCGAAGTGGCTGTCCTTGTGATCGGGTATCACGACTACGGCCCTAGTCAGGATCTTGCATTTCGCGAGAATGTGCGCGTCGCGGAACAGATTGCAAAGGCGATGCTTGCTGCGAAAGTACCTGAGGCAAACATTGAAACGGACAAGTTGAACTTGGGACGCTCAGAGGCCGAAGAAAAGTGGACTGAGGACATGAAGAAAGAGCGTCGATTTCAGGCGCGGCAATCGTGGCATGTCACGGTGCCTGCCTCGCAAGCTCAAACCATCGTCGATCTCTGCGTGAGCGCTGGAGCGAATGAAGTTGACGATGTGGAGTGGAACGTGGCCGATCCCGTGGCGCTGCAGGCGAAGGCGGGAGGCGCCGCGCTCCTCAAGGCCAGAAACATCGCCGAGCAAATGGCTAAGGGACTCGGAGCAAAGCTGGGCGAGCTAGTGTATGCGAGCAACCGCGCTCCGACGGCGAAAATGTGGAGAGGGATCACGCTAAACACCGTTTCCGCGATTGTCAATCCAGCGGATCAGAAGCCAAGTTGAAATTATTTCCAGAAAAAGTCAAAAGCGACGCTACGGTGTACGCTGTTTTCTCAATCGAGTAATTGGAGCTGTAATGAGCAACCGGTAACTACTTCGCATCATCAGCAGGGTCGATCTTAAACACATTGTTCGTCATATCGCTTTCAGGCACGCTGCCGTCGTTCACCACGATTTCTTCTGGCTGATTCGGAACTTCGACGCGAATCACAGCGTTCCTTTTGCCGCGTATCACCAGCTGTTTTACGATCACTCCGCCCACAAACTTCACCGTGACTGGAACCTCCGCTCCTGCCGCTCCTAAATTCTCCACCGTGATAGTGAGCATGTAATTATCCGGCGAAGTTTTGCGCGAGAACGCGGATGCCACTTTGAAATCAGGCAGGCCGCGGTCGCGATTAACCCAGTCGTCGAAGAACCACTCCAGATCGCGCTGTGTCTGCGCCTGAATCAAGCGTTGCATGTAAGAAGGCTCGTTGTCCTGATCCGCATGGTAAGACGCGAGTGCCTTTTTCAGCGTCGGATCGCCGATCATCTCGCGCAACATCCACCACACACACATCGCTTTGCTGCGGTAAAGTTCCTCGTCGTGAGTGTTGATCAAAGAATGGATTGCCTCATCTTCCGATCGAGGCGCCGTCGTCTGCTTTTCCTTCTCGAAAACATTAAGAGCAGAGGTATGCAATGCCATGTAATCGAGCGCAGCCTGGCGTCCACTCTGATGTTCGAGATAGAGTGCCTGCGCGAAGTGAGCCAAGCCCTCGTCGATCCATGGCCGTGGCGACGAAAAAGCCGCGTGGGTTAACTGGTGAGCGGCCGTAAGCCCCGCCAGCTTTGGATCGGTGCCGGTGAGCGCCGTCAACAACAAAGGCCCGCTCTCAAACGGCGCAGCATTCGGATCGGCAAGGTCAGCTGTTTCAGCCTTGCCTCGAAGCGGTCCGAACCATTCGGTCACCAACGGGACTACCTTCTCCGCTGCGTCGGCGTAATTTGTGGCCGCCGCGCCGTGGCCATGAATGAAATGGACCGCTATGTCCGCACGATCTATAAGTTCGTAATTTGCAATAACGAAGGTCGGCACGGTCGCCCCTACGGACCGTTGCGTGCAATCCGCCACGAACTGATGCTCCAGTTGATGTGTACTTGCACATGCGGTCGCATTCACTAGAAGCTCCGGGGGTTCCTCAGCATCATTCTGTAATTCGATCTGCAAGTGCAGCGAAGATGCACGCGCTCTTTCTTTCCACCGGCCCAAGACCTCCGCCAGGCTTCCATCTGCAAGGCTCGCATCCTCGGCGTCTATCGGATACCAAGTCACATATCCAGCTCCGCGCACCGCGGTGAATGCCGTGCTGATCTGGTCCCAGTCGGTGCTATTCGCGATGCTGTCTGGCGTTCCAATCCGCGTGAGTCGCGTCGCATCGAGCACGATCACACCTTCGTAGGCGACTTCCAATTCGAGAGCGCCATTGTGCGGTACTGCTGCGGGCAAAGTAATCACAGCTTCCGAAAGCGCGCCGGTGTGATCGATATCGGAGTCGTATGGTTGCGAAGCGAACTGCAGTGGCTTGCCGCCAGCCTTAATGGAAAGCCAGTTCAGCGACGAAGAAATCTGCAGCACGGCAATCTTCTGCGACGCAGAAGAATCATTCCGCAGCATGATCTTGCCGCGAACAGCCAACCGTTGCTGCCGGGGCTCGACGCGAACATTCAGATCGTAGCTGGTAAAAGTGAAAGCTTCGCGGTCGAGAGCAAAACCATTTGCGGCGAAAGCGAAGAAAATGCAGAGCACGGAAACATACAACCTGTGCAACTTCATTTCGCACCCGAAGACGCCTCTTTGTTCAGCGCGCTCTCTTTCGTGCGCCGCTGCCGCACGATTTCATACATCACCACCGCGCCCGCGACCGACACATTCAGCGAAGGAACTTTTCCAAGCATCGGAATCGAAACCAGAAAGTCGCATTTCTTCTTCACCAGGTCGTGCAGTCCTTTGCCCTCAGCGCCCAGAACCAGTGCGCAGTCCATGTTGTAGTCGAGGGCGTCGTAGGTTTGTGGGCCGCGTTCGTCCAGACCAACAGTCCAGATGTTGCGCTCTTTCAAATCTTCGACCGTGCGGGCGATGTTGGTGACTCTTGCGATGGGCAGGTATTCGCTGGCGCCTGCAGAAGTTTTTGTTACCGTGCCGGTGACGGGGGCGGCGCGGCGCTCTGGAATCACTACTCCGTCGGCGCCCGCGGCGTCAGCCGTTCGCATCAGCGCGCCTAAGTTGTGCGGATCTTCAACGCCGTCGAGCACGATCACGAGGGAATACCGTCCGCGTTTAGCGCCGACCACATCATCGAGATCGCTGTATTGTTTGGCCGACGTAACGGCGACCACGCCCTGGTGCGCGGCCCTTCCGGCCATCTGATCGAGTTCCGTGCGCGTCAAAAATTTCACGGGCACACCAAGGCGTCGGCAGTCTTCGATCATCCTCTGCAGGCGGATGTCGTGCCGCTCCTTCGCCATGCCCACCCACTGAAAAGCGCGCCCGCGAGCCTTGAGCGCCTCGGTGACGGCGTTGATGCCGTAGATGTAGTTCATAAGAACAGTTGCCGGTTGCCAGCTGCCAGCTGCCAGTTTTGGAATCCGAACATCTTTCAAGTGTACCGAAAGCTGAGGATTCGGACAGCGTCGGCGCAGTGCAAGTGGCAAGATCGGGAAGGGCAAGACTTCAGTCGTGCCGTGCGAACGCCGAAAAGAAAACTGGGATTCAGTCCCCGCGGGCCGCGTGCAGGAAGCGTACGATTTCCTCCGGCTCGACTCGCTCCGTGTAATCCTCATTCGCGGAAGCAAAGAGTACGGCCCCATCGCGATCAATGACGTAGGTCGCCGGAATCGGCAGCTCCCAACTGTCGTCCCCGTTCACAAAGGGCAGGTTCACGAACGCACGCTGATAAATAGCTTTCTGCTCATCAGGTACACGATAGGTGAGTCCGAACTGACGAGCAACTTTGTTTCCTGCATCAGAGAGCAGCGGAAAGCGCAGCTTGTGCTGGTCGCGCATGAAGAAAGATTGCTGCACGGTCTGAGGAGAAATGGCCACGAGCGTTCCGCCTGCCTGTTCGATCGCTGGCACGACGAGATTCATCGCTTCCATCTGAGCAACGCAGAACGGGCACCAGCGCCCGCGGATGAAGCAGAGCACGAGCCGACCTCTGGCGAGCAAGTCGGCGGATGAAATGTGCTTCCCGTCGTGATCTTGAAGCTGGAATTCGGGAATCTTCGAGCCGACGGCGAGAATATTCGCGGCTAAGCGTTGCTTCTTTAATTCAGCAATCGCTCGCGCGTGAACAGCCTGGGTCTCCACCGGAACGTACTTCGTAATCAGTTCTTTGCGCTCGGCAAAAATCTCGCGCAGCGGTCTCCTATCCGTATCCTCGCCGCGTTCCTCCAGAGATCTCCACTTCATGCGATATGCGTCTTCAATCCATCTTCTCACCTTTCCCTTGCGCGTCTGCGAAAAGGATCGTGGAAAAGAAAACGCGCGGCCTGAGATCCGGCCGCGCTTAAGCCAATCGTTCAACCTGCTAGTTCTGCTGAAAGATGTAAGCGGCACCTTCTCTCGCGATGCCATTCCTCGTTGCGCCCTGCGCGCCGATCACGATGGTGCCCCCGCTAATCGATACTGCGTGAGTCCCGAAGTAGTCGCCCGCGGCCTCATCGGAGGGAAACACCGTGACATTTGGCGTGGAGGCATTCTGCCAGCCCCCGGCGGGCTCGTCATACAGCGTCAGAGCAAACGAAGTGCCATCCTGATATTCGGCAATCACCGCGGCCGTCGAGCCATCCAGCGCACTCCCGTTGCCTATCGACGTGACGCCCTTGTTCGTGTTGGTCAAGGTAGCCGTCTGAGTACCGTTCACCCAACCACCCGCAGGCTCGGTGTAAATGTACGCTCCAGTGGTGGTAGAACTGGGGAGGGTGAGTGGCGCCAGGATTGTGCCGCCGCTCAGGGCCACTGTGGCACCCAGATAGTCGGTAAGGCCATTGGTGTGTCCCGTCAGCTTCGCCGTCTCCGACATGGTTCCCCATCCGCCCGCCGGCTTGGTGAAAACGTACAACGCACCCGGAGCGACAGGCGGCGTCATTCCCCCACCCGAACGCCCCACAACGGCAGTGTCACCCTGTATGGCCACGGCGTCTCCGTAGCGGTCGCAACCGATTGGATCTGTTTCTTCCAGCAGCCCCGTCTGGGTCATGTCGGTCCACCCACCCGCCGGCTTTACGAACAAATACGCTTCGCCGGAACTGAAATCCCCATTGCCGGAGCAGCCCAATGATCCCACCAGAATATCGTCTCCGTCCGTCGCGATGGCGTAGCCGAAGTTCGAAGCGCCTCCATGCGTCGCATGCAAGATCGCGGTTTGCGTCATGTTGACCCAACCGTCCGCCGGCTTCAGGAAAACATACACTTGGGCATATAGCTGGTTCTTGACGTAGCCGGACGCCACGATGGTGGAGCCGTCGGGGCTCATCACTACCGGCGGGTAAAGCCATTGCGCACCGGTCACTGTAAGTTCTGCGCTGAGAGTTGCGTTCTGCCAGCCGGTGGCGGGCTTTTCGTAAACGTAGATCGCACCACCTCCGGCGGCGTTATTGAACGATTCCACGGCAACCGTGTTTCCGTCGGAACTGATGGCAACGGATTCACCAAAGTACCCGTCCTGCACTCCGTCCGGAGGCGTGAGTTCGATGAGTTGCTGCACTGAGTTAGCGCCCGAGTGGGCGTGGCTGGGCGTGGTGCTCTTGGGATTCTCCGAGGCGTTGCACACGGTCAAGAGCAGAAAAGAAGCGAGAACTGAGGAAGTGAATCTCACGGGTGAACCTCCGGTTTAACAGGAAATGCTGAGGGGGAGAAGCAAGAACCGCGGTCGGTCGAAACTGTATCAGCGAAAAACGTGGGCGTCAAGATGAAGAAATCTGCACAGTTCTTCGATATCGCGGGGCCGGAGCCCGAAAGCCGGAGCCCGCTTCTACATTCCCGGCAACTTCATCCCAGCCATTCTTCGCGCGAAGCTGGGCTTGCCCATTTGCTTGAACATCTTTTTCATCTGCGCGTATTGGCGGAGCAGGTTGTTCACTTCCTGCACGGTCGTACCGGAGCCGCGAGAGATACGTTTGCGGCGGCTGCCGTTAATTACTTCGTGATGATTGCGTTCGTGCATGGTCATCGAGTTGATGATGGCCTCGACGCGGTTGATCTGTTTTTCGTCAACGTTGTCGGCGGCTTTTTGCAGGCCGGAGAACGGACCGATCGAAGGCAGCATTCCGATCAGACTCTTCATCGAGCCCATCTTCTTTACTTGCCGCAACTGATCGCGAAAATCTTCCAGCGAGAAGCCGGCGCCGGTGAGGGCCTTGGTGGCCATCTCCTCGGCTTTTTTCTTGTCGATCTGCGACTCGGCGCGCTCGATCAGCGAAAGAATGTCGCCCATGCCGAGAATGCGCGACACGATGCGGTCGGGATGAAACGGCTCCAGCGCGTCATACTTCTCACCCACGCCGATAAACTTGATCGGCTGTCCCGTAACCTGGCGAATGGAAAGCGCCGCACCACCGCGTGCGTCGCCATCCATCTTGGTGAGTACGACGCCGGTGAGCGACAGCTTTTTGTGAAACTCATCGGCGGAGCGCACCGCGTCTTGTCCGGTCATGGCGTCGGCGACAAACAGAATCTCCGACGGATTCAGCAGCTTTTTCAGCGACTGCATCTCGTTCATCAGTTCGTCATCGATGTGCAGTCGGCCGGCGGTGTCCACGATCAGCACATCGCAGCCGGAAACGATGGCCTCACGGCGTGCTTCCTTTACTAACCGCTCGACGGTTGCTGTGTTCGCCTCGCCCACTTCACCTTCGTAGATCTGAGCCTTGACGGCCTGCGCCACAACCTTCAACTGCTCGCGCGCTGCGGGACGGTACACGTCCACAGAAACCAGCAGTGGCCGATGCCCGCCCGCCTTGAACCAGTGCGCCAGCTTGCCCGAAGTCGTGGTCTTGCCGGAGCCTTGCAGTCCGGCCATGAGCACGACCGTAGGCGGTTGCGATGCGAACTTCATGCGCGCCGTGTCTTTGCCCAGAGTCTCGACCAGTTCATCGCGCACAATCTTGATGACCTGCTCGCCCGGCGAAAGCGCAGTCAGCACTTCCTGACCTACGGCCTTGGCCTGGATGCGGTCGATCAACTCCTTGACAACTTTGAAGTTGACGTCGGCTTCAAGCAATGCGAGGCGGATTTCGCGCAGCGCCTCAGCAATGTTCTCTTCACTCAGCCGGGCCTGGCCGCGAAGCGACTTAAACGCACGTTGCAGTTTTTCCTGAAGATTCTCGAACATAGGGATAGGAACATTCTAGCAGTCGGGTAGGCGAGCTCTTAACGTCGTAGCAATCGCCAGAGCTTAGTTCGCGTTCAGCCCATGCTCGCGTGTGAGTAGGGCGTTTTTCCAATGGGACTCGCGCCCAAGGGTCTCCTCCTTGGTAGCGTGGACGTCCGCGATCTCAAGAATGGAAAATCGGAAAGAGTTTGACCGCTCAAGACCGCCTTCACTTTCGAGGATCCGCCTTAGTTCCACATTACCAGCGTGACCACACGCCGAATACTGACACCATCTCTGCCAGATTCCTCCCTCACCGAATGCGCTGCCGACATAGAGCTTCCCAGATTTCTGATCTGAGACGAGGTATACGCCGGAGACGTTGGACAGAGCTGTTCGCCAGGACTCGTAGCTGTTCCTCACGACCACGTCGAGCTGCAGCTTTGTGAGGTTTACTGCTTTGAAGCCAGGGAACTCCCCAATGCTAATGCGTTCGCGCGTGATCTGGCACACAGTGAGATCATTGACCCAGTTATCCAAGTTGAGGTAAGACTGCCTTCCGGGCCGTTCGAAGTCGATGACCAGTCGTCCGCTAAATTCCGAGCAAGATGCGCGCGCCTGCAAGCGGTAATGGTACATCTTGAAATCTTCGTGCCACTCGCATCCGTCACAGTTGTAGACGCCGACGTACAGCCACTGGCGAGTGGCGGGCATATCGATCAGAGACACCACGAATGGGCGCCCAAAATTTCTCTTTACTTGCCACGACTGCCAGTCGTCGAACCTGCCCGCAAGGTATACATCGAAGGGATTCTCTTCTCCGTTCCAGCTCGCGAGGTGAACTTTAGCTTCTCCGGGCACGACCTCTTTATCCATCAGCGCTATGAGATCCGAGACTCGCACGGAGGAAATTATAGCAGTGCGTTCCCGCGATGGGCCTTCGCTAAATTACCGTGTTTCAGAGGATGGTCACGGCGTCCCAAGGATGCGCGTGTAGCCGCCGGCAGGGGGCACGACCGCGCGCTCGCACCACGCGGGATGCGATCCTATCATCAATCTCGGCCTACCCGACCTTAGGCCGCACCATCTCGAATCGCTGCGTCGTCCGCGTGTATTGAATTCCGCCCATGCGTCCGATCATATCCAGCGAATTCCGGTCCAGCTTGCCATCTTTGAGATGTGCGTCACTGATGTGAATCGAGACGATCGCGCCGATCACGAGGCTGCTGCTGGTCGGCGCAGGCGAGAAATCGAGAATCTGATGCAGCTTGCACTCAAAGCTGACCGGAGACTCAGCTACCCTCGGCGGACGAACAATCGTCGACGCCTGCGGAGTAACCTTCGCCAATTCGAATTCGTTCACCGACGGATCATATTCACCGCTGGTTAAGTTCATCGCCTCGGCCAATTCGTAAGTGACGACGTTGACCACAAATTCTCCAGTGTCACGAATGTTTCGCAAAGTGTCTTTAGGTTCTCCACGGACGCCTTCTCCACGGCCAGCTTTCGCCTTGGGCTGCCGAAGTCCGGGCGCAAAGGCCAGTAACGGCGGGTCGACGCACACGCAATTGAAGAACGAAAACGGCGCAAGGTTCGGCTCTCCCGATAAGCTGATCGTCGAGACCCACGCTATCGGCCGCGGCGCCACCGAGTTGAGCAGGATGCCATACAGTTCGCTGTGCGAAAGGTTCGAGGGCGTGACAATCATTCCATCGAGTATAACTTTTCACGCGCCTACTTCGTTACGCCGAACACTTCCTTCGCCGCAATCACCGTATTGCTGTGGATGGTCACGGTGTCTTCCACGTTCTGCGCGTAGCCGCCGGCGTAGGTCACCATCACAGGAAGATTGCGCGCGCGCGCCACGCGAAAGACAAGCTCATCGCGTCGCTTCAATCCGTCGATCGTCAACGAAAGCCCGCCCAGTTGATCTTCACGGTAAGGGTCGGCGCCAGCCACATAGCACAGCAGATCAGGCTCGAATCGCCGCAGCCCAGAACTCAGAGTGTTGTCGAGCCACGCGAGGTAGTCGTCGTCGCCAATGCCATCGGGCAGATCGACGTCGATCGAGGAATGCGGCTTCCACAGCGGATAATTATTGTGCTGATGCAGCGAAATGGTGAAGACCTCGCCGGTGTGCGCTCCGCGCATTTTGCCCGGAAGCACGCCAGTCCGCAGAGGCGACCCCGGCATCGACGGCCCCGCTGAAGGCAACGGCTCGCCTCCAGTCCGCGTTCCCGCAAAAATCGCCGCTGTGCCGTTACCCTGGTGCACATCGCAATCCACGGTCATTGCGTTGCGAATCTTGCCATCACGCTGCAGCCGGCGGATGGCGACAGCCACATCGTGAATCATGCAAAATCCCTCTCCGTGGTCGGGAAAGGCGTGATGAAATCCGCCGCCAATGTTAATGCTGACGCCGTCGCTTAACGCCTGCCGCCCGGCCAGGATCGATCCTCCGGCCGCCAGCCAGAATGACGCCACAAGTTGAGGCGAAAAAGGAATTTCAAGCTCCCGTTCTTCGCGCGGACTGAGCGTGCCGGTCTTCAGCTTGTGCACATACTCCTGGGTATGAACCAGCAGAATGTCCTGATCGGTAGCCGGTTTAGGGTCGAGAAAGTCGCCCGCTTCGGCGACGCCCTCCGCTAGGAGTCGGTCGCGGATGCGCCGGAATTTTTCAGCAGGGAAGACATGCTCGCCGATGGGCAAGTAGTAGCCGTCGCTGTAGATCAGCTTGAAGGGGAGCATGGGGCTACGCTTCCGATGACAGTTCGTGCCTGGTTTCAACGCGCCTGTCATCCCGAGCGCAGCGAGGGACCTTGGTTCCTGCCTGACGCATCAATACTGCCGCCGCGCGCAAACACCAAGATCCCTCGCAGTGATCGGGATGACAGCATTTCCTTAGACGCCGTTCCCTCTACCGCGGTTCCCTTAAGATGACACTGAAAACGACTACCGCTTCTTCCCCGGCTGCACCGACGGTATCACCATCGCCCTTCTCACCGGCACGATCGCGCCCTTCGCCGGATCGGCCGCCGCATTCGCGCGCGTCAGCACTTCCTCCTGGATATACTGCACGAACTCGTGAATCTGGCGCTGCATCTCCTCCATGCGCTCCCGCATTTGCAGGATGATCGCCATGCCGCTGATGTTCACACCCAGATCGCGCGCCAGTGACAGGATGAACTCCAGCCGCTGTAAATCTTCGTCGGTGTAAAGGCGCGTGTTGCCTTCGGTGCGCGATGGCTTCAGCAACCCCTCGCGCTCGTAAAGGCGCAGCGTCTGCGGATGAATTCCATACATCTCGGCTACGGCGGAAATCATGTAGGCGCCCTTCGATTTCCGTTTAGTCATAGGTCTCCTCCGGTCGATTTTAGAGCAGGACGGGTTTTCTTCCTAATTTCACCCCGGCAGAATTCACGCCGAACTCTTTTCAGTAGCAAAGCATCCAACTTGCGGAGGTATTTATTTATGGACGAAAATAATGCTATCAGTGTGGTCGAAAATCTTATTGAGACGTGCAAAGACGGTCAAAAGGGCTACCAGGATGCAGCAGTTCACGCAAAGCGCTCTGACCTGAAGACCTTTTTTAACGAGCAAAGTCTGGAGCGGGCTCGCTTTGCAGGTGAACTGGAATCGGAGCTGATACGGTTGGGCAAGCCCGACAAGAAAGTTTCCAGCTCGGTCTCCGGGAGCCTTCGCCGCGCCTGGATCGATACCAAAGTCAGCCTTGGCGGCGGAGATAAGACGATCCTCGAGTCGGTTGAGGCCGGAGAGGATAATGCCAAGGAAAGCTACGAGAAGGCAGTCGCTGGCGATTTACCGGAAAACATCGCGCAGATTGTTCGCCGGCAGGCGGCTAGCGTTCAAAGAGCGCATGACAAGGTAAAGAGCCTGCGAGACGAGGCCAGAGCTGCTGCATAGTTCGGAAATAGTTAGGAAATAGTGCGGAAAAATGCATTTCGGAAAAATGTCTAAACAATAAAGAGGGCCGGAATATTCGGCCCTCTTTTTTTGAAGATGCCGGGCCGACTCACGCCGCCGGTTGAGGTTTTTCCGTGGAGGCGGCCCATCCATGCGGCTTCAGCAGGTGATTAATGCCGTAAGCCACAAAGCCCGCCGCGATCAGAATCATGCCGAAGGCAAACGAACTCATGTTCCAAACCTGCTCATGCTCGCTGCGGATGATGGAAAACGCCAGCAGCAGCATCGGCGGGATGCCAATCGCAATCGCCCCGAACAATCCCCCGGGAACGCGGAATGGACGCACCAACTCCGGTTCGCGGAAGCGCAGCACCGCTAACGCGACGAACTCCAGCAGCAAGCTGAAGCCATACAGAAGAATGTCGAGTGTCACCAACCGGGCAAAACCCAGTCCGAGGCACATCGCCCAGCACGTGGCCAGCGCGATAATCGCAACCCAGGGCGCGCGCGACTTCTTCTGCAGCTTGGCGAAGATTCCAGGCAGCATGCCATCTTGCGCCATGGCCAGTGGCAGCCGCGAGTAGCTCATCACCAGCGCGTTGAACATGCCAAAGGCGCTGATGATTCCTCCCAGCACCACGCCGATGCGGAGCAGCGGTCCGCCCAGCAATCCTGCGATGTCAGCCCACGAGCCAGTCTCCCACGCGGTGGAAGTTAACCCCGTCATCCACATGGCGGCAAACGGCAGCACGTAGCTGACAGCCACGATGCAAACCGCAACCAGCATCGCGCGCGGATACGTCCGCTGCGGCTTCTCGACTTCCGTCGCGATGGTCGAGGCATTATCCCATCCCATGTAGTTCCACATGCAGATCAGCAGCCCACCCAGAATATCGACGCTCGAAGTGGTGGGCTTGGTGACGGCGTTCGCCAGAGCGCCAATCTTAAACGGAGCAATCAGAACGATCGCGACAAACGGCGCCGAAAGCGCGAAGAACAGCCACAGCGACGTGAGCGAAACCACTTTCACGCCCGCAATGTTCAACACCGCGCAAGCAATCACCACCGCCAGCGCAACCCACCATCCGCGATTTCCCTGCTGGAACCACGGGAACATGCGGGTCAGGTAAGCCACGAACAGCGTGGGATAAATCGCCATATCGAAGATCGACGCGACCAGCGAGAGCCAGGCTTCCTGGAATCCCCAGAAATTTCCCATGGCGCGGCGCACCCATGCGTAGTAGCCGCCTTCATAAGGCAGCGCGCTCGAAAGCTCGCCGATCATAAAAGCCGTAGGCAGGCTCCAGAGCAGCGGAGTGAGCAGCAGAATCAGAATCGCACGTCCGTAGCCGGCTCCGTGAACAATGTCTTCCGTGCCGTAGGTTCCGCCTGACACCATAAAGAAGGTGGCGGCGACCAGAGGCCACAACGTGAGGCGGACGAATTTCTTTGGGGCAATCGGGTTGGGGGCAATCGGGTTGGGACCGATCGGGTTCGGGGCGTTCAGGTTCCGGTTGGGTACGGCGGCGAGAGGCTGGGGATTTTCGAGTTGTTGACGCGGGGCGCTAACTGTTGCCAATTTCTATGTCTTCCTCCTCAAGCGACTCACTCTCAGCTACTCCGCAGCGGCTGGTCGTTCCTGGTAAAGCATGCTCGAGTTTTCTGGTTTGTTTAGATTCCAGAAATCGCGCTGGAGTTAGTTCGCACGTTAGAGATTACGGGAATTTTCCACAGATGCAAGAAAAATGTTGAGATTTTTCTGAAAAGTTTTGTCAGAGAGGCCAGCGACGGAGGTAACGACTTCAGGTGAATGGCTCGGCTGAAATTATATCTTCGGCAAAGCGTTGTTGCCGCCGGCTCTACCGCCGATTTATGATGCCGCCACCGCACTTGGAGGCGGACCAATGAAACAACCGTTCCTAGTTGTTTTTGCTGTCGCGCTTGTAGTCGTCATTGCTGTTCCTGCGCTCACCCAAAATGCTTTCACTGCCGATCAAGTGAAATACGGCCCCGCTCCGCCGTTTATGCAACCCGGTGCGCAACTGGCCGTTCTGGAAGGGAACCCGATGGCTGATTCCGGTGATTTCACCATCAGGCTCAAATTGCCGGACGGCTACAAAATCGCTCCTCACTATCATCCCGCCCGCGAAAACGTCACCGTAATATCCGGCACCCTCAAGGTCGGTATGGGAGATCAGTTCGACGCCACCAAGATGATGAGCTTCGGCGCAGGCAGCTTCGCTTATCTCGACCCAAGCATGCATCACTATGCCGCCGCTTCTGGAGAAACGGTGGTCCAGATCCACGGCATGTCGCCGGTCAAGTTCAACTACATCAACCCGTCGGACGATCCGACCTCGAAGAAATAAAGGAAGGGCCCGGCTCTCGGGCCCTTCACTTTTTAGGAAGCAAGACAAACCTTAACCACGGGGAGCACGGAGTTACACGGGGTAAACCCCTACTTTTCCCAAGTGTCGCCATCAACCATGCGCTTGATTCCGTTGCGCAGGCTCTTCACATTGAAATTAATAAGAAGCCCGACTCCTATCCCGCTCAATCGCATGTAGGACAAGATCTGTGCTTGGTGCACCGGATGGATCGCCTCCACGCTCTTCACTTCAACGATAACCACGTTCTCAACGACCAAGTCAATCCGATATCCAAGCTCAATCTTTTCCCCGTCGAACACCACGGGCAGTCCAACTTGACAGGCGACCGCGAATCCACGCTTTCTGAGTTCATGAGCGAGGCAGGCTTGATACGCACTTTCCAGCAATCCAGGCCCGAGCACCGCGTGGACATGCATCGCGGACGACACGACCGCGCCAGAAACCTCGTTAACCCGAACCGCTTTAAGGCAGGAAACGCGCGCAGCTATAAGAACGGTCTAACACAAATTGAAAGGTTTACCCCGTGAAACCCCGTGCTCTCCGTGGTAATTGTTGCTGTTAGTTCCAGATTCGGAAACCTGAAGCTAGACCTTCTTCCAAAGCTCTTCCCGAGGATCCTCCGGGTTAAGCTTGGCCAGTTCCTTCAGCAACTCTTTAGTGCGCTCGTCACGAGGCATGGGCACGGCCAATGTGATCTCCACAATCTCATCGCCGCGCACGCCCTCCTTCGTAGCCGAGGGTACACCCTTTTCGCGCAGCCGCAGCTTCTGTCCCGACTGCGTCCCCGGAGGAATCTTCAGCAGCGCTCGCCCATCGATAGTCGGCACCTCGATCTTGGCTCCCAGCGCCGCCTCCGCGACCGTAACTGGGACACTAAGATAAATGTCGTCTCCATCGCGCCGGAAAACCGGATGCTCGCCGATCCGGATAATCACGTACAAATCCCCGGCCGCTCCGCCATGCGCCCCGGCGTTGCCCTTGCCGGCCAACCGGATGCGCTGCCCATCGCGCGTCCCAGCCTTGATGCGAACCTCGAGCGGTTCGGTGCGGCTGACCGTGCCCTCGCCGTGACAAGTGGGGCACGTAGAAATATTCTTGCCCGTTCCCTGGCAGCTCGGGCACGCCACATTGAACTTCATCCGCCCGCCAGTCTGCGTAACCTGACCGGTTCCATCGCACTCGGTACATTTGCCGGGAGCCTCGATATAGCCCTGCCCGTGGCAAGTCGGGCAGACGTCCTGCCGCGTAATATTCAGCCGCATCACGCCGCCGCGGATCGCCGTCCAGAACGGCACATTCACCTGATATTCAAGGTCAGTGCCCGCTTCGGTCTCAGTCTCAACCGCCGCGCCGCCGCGCCCACCACCGAAAATGCCTGAAAAAATATCGCGAAATCCGCCGCTGCCGCCACTGCGCCGACTCCGACCCGCGCTGTCGGCGAGATCCGAAAAGTCGAACCCACTGAAATCAAAGGGAACACCCTGGCCGCCTGCTTGTCCCGCGCCGCCGCCGGGAAATCCTCCGGACGAACCTCCGGCAAATCCGCCCTGGCCTCCGCCGCGCGCATAAGCCTCAGCCGTAGCCGGATCAATGTTGTCAGAATAAAACCCGATCTGATCGTAGATCTTGCGCTTCTTAGGATCGCTGAGAACGTCATTCGCCTCAGAGAGCGCCTTGAACTTCTCCTCCGCAGACTTGTCCCCAGGATTCACGTCAGGATGGTACTTCCGCGCCAGCTTGCGAAACGCCTTGCGAATCTCATCCGCCGACGCGGACTTCTTCACCCCAAGAATCTTGTAATAATCTTTTTTTGGTGTAGTGGCCATTAGAACAGTCTGTCATCCTGAGCGAAGTTTCCGTCCGCGAAGCGGACGGAAACGCAGTCGAAGGATCCCTATTAATTCGGCATCCTCTGCTTCTCTTCTTGTAACACGACAATGGGTCGCATCTTCGGCGCGTCCACATAAACCGGCACCTCGCGCGCCCCAGTCGGAGTCTCCACCATAACTTCCCACCGATTTTCATCCTCGGCAAGGTTAAGAAAATATGTCTGCTCATGCACCTGGAAATCCATTGCCCCCCCGCTTTCTGATTGCCCCACAAACGGATGACGCGGGCAAAAAGCCCGCGCCACCCAAATCAAGCTGAAAGCTGATAGCCGACAGCTTACTTCTTATCCTCCACGTCCACGTACTCAGCGTCGATCACGCCTTCGTCTTTCTTCTGACCGCCGCCATTCGCGCCCGCTCCAGCTCCGTCCGTCGGAGCAGCCCCACCCGGTCCGCCCGCCGGACCACCCTTCGCCTGCGCCGCCTTATACATCTCTTCGGCCAGCTTGTGCGAAGCCTTAGTCAGGTTCTCGCGAGCCTTGTCCATCTGCGCCTTGTCGTTCGATTCCAGCGCCTTCTTGGCATCGGCCACAGCATTCTCAACATCTCCACGCTCTGAGCCCGAGATCTTATCCCCGTTCTCTTTGAGCATTTTCTCGACGTTGTAGAGCATGCTGTCGAGCTGATTCTTAGCCTCGATCGCATCGCGCTGCGACTTGTCCTCAGCCGCATGCGCATCCGCTTCCTTGGCCATGCGTTCGACTTCTTCCTTCGACAATCCAGAAGACGACGTAATCGTAATCTTCTGATCCTTCTGGGTGGCCGTATCTTTCGCAGTCACGTTCAGGATGCCGTTGGCGTCAATGTCGAACGTCACTTCAATCTGCGGCACGCCCCGCGGAGCCGTCGGAATTCCGGTCAAGTGGAACTTGCCCAGAGTCCGGTTCTGCGCCGCCATCGGACGCTCACCCTGCAGCACATGCACCTCAACCGAGGTCTGATTATCCGCAGCAGTCGAGAATGTCTCCGTCTTCTTCGTAGGAATCGTAGTATTCCGCGGAATCATCGGAGTAGCCACGCCGCCCAAAGTCTCAATCGACAAAGACAGCGGAGTCACATCCAGCAGCAGAAGGTCTTTGACTTCGCCGCCAAGCACGCCACCCTGAATCGCCGCACCAATCGCCACGACTTCATCAGGATTCACTCCCTTGTGCCCTTCCTTGCCAAACAACTCCTTCACCAGCGCCTGAATGCGAGGCATACGAGTCTGCCCGCCGACCAGCACCACTTCGTTGATCTTGCTGGCATCCACGCCCGCATCTTTCATGCACTGCTTGCAAGGCCCAACCGACTTCTGGATGATGTCTTCCACCATCGACTCAAGCTTCGCCCGCGTCAGCTTCTTCACCAGGTGCTTCGGACCATTCGCATCCGCCGTGATAAACGGCAGGTTGATCTCAGTCTCCATCGTGGTGGAAAGCTCAATCTTCGCCCGCTCGGCCGCGTCACGCAGCCGCTGCAAAGCCATCTCGTTGCCTTTGCCGCGCAGATCGAGCCCTTCATCTTTCTTGAACTCATCAATCAGCCAATCCACCAGCCGCTGATCGATGTTGTCGCCGCCGAGGTGCGTGTCGCCATTCGTAGCCTTGACCTCGATGACGCCTTCGCCCACTTCCAGAATTGAAATGTCAAAAGTTCCGCCGCCAAAGTCGTACACGGCGATCATCTCGTCTTTAGTCTTGTCGAGCCCGTAAGCCAAAGCCGCCGCCGTAGGCTCATTGATAATGCGCTTCACCTCAAGCCCGGCAATCTGCCCGGCATCTTTCGTGGCCTGCCGCTGCGCGTCGTTAAAGTACGCCGGAACGGTAATCACCGCCTCGGTAACTTTCTCGCCGAGGTAGTCTTCCGCCGCCTTCTTCAGCTTCTGCAAAATCAGCGCCGAAATCTGCGGAGGCGTGTACTCCTTGCCCTGCGCCAAAACCGCCACGTTGTCGCCCGACTTCACGACCTTATACGGGACCATCTTGATCTCTTCCTGCACCTCGTCAAAGCGCCGTCCCATAAAGCGCTTGATCGAAAACACGGTGTTCTCCGGATTGGTAATCGCCTGCCGCTTCGCGACCTGCCCCACCAACCGCTCCCCAGTCTTGGTAAACCCAACCACGGAAGGCGTAGTCCGCCCTCCTTCTTCATTAGGGATAACTTTAGGCTCGCCGCCCTCCATCACCGCCACGCAAGAATTGGTCGTTCCAAGGTCAATTCCAATAATCTTCGCCATAATCGTCTCCTGTAATCTTCCTTTACTTCTTTGCCTGATGCAAATAAGTGCTTTGTAATCAATGCATTTATGATTGCCAACAGGTCCATGCTAAGACCTGAGTGGAATGTTGTCAAGGTTTAGATGCTGTGGGGAGGCGCGAAGTTGCGCGGATCGGCCGGACCGAACGGCTGCCAGAACGGGATTCGCCCTCTGCTGTCCCATCCTGGATGCTACACTCGTAGCCGCCATGGGTTGGCTCGCCACTACCCGCGCTATTCTGGAGTTGTCGTACTTTGCCTCGGGTATAGTGATCGCCGTCTTCGCATTCCTCGGCCTGAGGCAGATCAAGCTCGGTCTAGAGCAACTCAAGATCACGAAGGAAATCGCTAAGACGAACGCAAAGCGCGAGTCGGTTAAGTTCGCGTCCGACCAGTGTCGCTACTTCGCGGAGATAGCCTTGCCACTCCGGTTCAGAATGTTGCAAGAATACACTCGGGCGAAGTGGACTTTTTTGTCGGATCCTAAACCACCAGATCGGCTTCTGTTTGTGATACAGGATGGAGAAATCGCGAGCAACCGGTTCGACCTCAAGGCGCTCGATGAGCAGTTTCCGAACACGGGGGAAATTGTTGTGAACTATCTTAACGCCTTAGAGGCTTTCGCAATTCCATTTGCCTCCGGCGTCGCTGACGAGGAAATCGGCTACAGAGAAACTGCCCGCGCGTTCTGTCAGGATATGCAAAGGTGCATGCCCGTCATCTTCCAGATGCGAAATGAGAACCTTGCGCGATACGAAAGTTCAATGAGACTCTTCGTCCTTTGGAATAATAGGCTCGCCGCCGAGGCAGCGGCGCCCGTGATGAAAGCAATGGGAGAGCTGAAGAAAGCCGCGGAGGAGCGAATCAGGCCCCTAGACCATAACTTCTGACCGCGGGTGGCCCTTGCTTCGTGCTCTCTGCGAAGCATGGGATTCCACGGGCCCCGGGATCTTCTCGACTTTCTACACCTCTTTTGCATTGATTAACGCCAGAATCCGATGTAATCTTCCGCAGACCCTTGGGGGTCGAAGCCTCGGGCTCTCGACCGCCGACAGGATCGAGTTAGGCTATGCCGCGCAGTAGTCCGGAAAAAACGTGGCCGCAGATAATCAAAGAGGTCACATCCTTCTATAGCGTGTGTGCGCTAGTCCTGCTCGTGGTGGGAGTTGCGTTCTCCGCGACGGCGGCCGCCGGAAAAGTTGACAGTCTAGGTTTTTTCGGGCTGCTGGTGTTCCTCGTTTTGCTCCTCTTCGCCTGCCTGCACCACTCCCTCTACGAAAGCAAGCTCACCTTCCGTGTCCGGATATCGAAGTCGGTTGGCGACACGTTGCAGCCTTGGGAAGGAGTTGAAGTCAAGCTCGTTAAGAATGGCCGACTCGTAGACACCAAGCAGACCGGCGACCAGGGAGAGGTAATGTTCTCGGAGTCCCTGAAACGGAGGGACGAACTGGAAATACGGGTAACCGGGGACGGAGGGAGCACGAAAACAGCGGCCCTCTACGCGGAAGGGCAAGTTCAGGTGGTCAAGTCAATCGTGCTAGCTTAAGACGTTGAATATGGAACCGACGAGAATTGGAAAGGACGGTGCGGAAATGATACTTGTGCCCTCGGGCTCTTTTGTCTATGGCATCACGGATTCTCAGCTAGAGCGGCTTGCAGGGGGCAAGAAGCGTGCGGAAATATTCCGACAAAGCTACTCAGAACTACAGCAAGACGTGATCCAACTACCCAGTTTCTACATCGACAAATATCTTGTGACGAACAAGCAATATCGTAAATTCATCAATGAGACAGACTATCCCAGGAAGCCCCGACTACTCGATTCAAGCATCTGGGGTGCAGATAAAAAGCCCGTAGTCGGAATTATGTGGCGGGATGCACAAGCCTACGCGGAGTGGTGCGGCAAAAGACTGCCAGGCGAGCGCGAATGGGAGAAGGCGGCGCGAGGCGTGGACGGGAGACTTTATCCGTGGGGGAGCGAGCCTATTCGTACCATGTGCAATTGCTTCGAGGCGGGTCTTGAGAGTACATCGGAAGTGGGCGCATTTCCGGCATCGGTCAGCCCCTATGGCGTTCACGACATGGCAGGCAACGTGTGGGAAATGACCTCTGATCGATGGGACGATGAGTCCTATGTCATGCGGGGCGGAGCCTATCTGACCTATGTAAGCTTCTGTCGGGCAACTGCGAGATGGACTCCAAGCAGCCAGGAGCATGAAAAAGGCCCGAAATGGCTTGGGTTTCGTTGCGTCTGCGATCCAACATAACTGCGTCGAAGCCGCGTGCCCCACTGCTTCCTTCTTTTGCGAGAAGTGGGCCCCCCGATCTCATCAATTCCTCCGGAGATTTTGTCGATGCACCCACTCTTTCCCGTACCCTACACCCCAGGAGCCAATCATGACCATCGAAATCCGCGACGCATCCTTGGAGGCCAGAATCCGAAAGCAACTCCAAGCCACCGGCTCCAGCAGCGTCGAGGAAGTCCTGCTCCGCATGCTCGAAACCTAACCCTCCCGCGTTGACCAGCACGATATAATCACTTCATGGCTGACCACGTGATCCACATTTCAGAGGCGGACGCCGCCAGCGATTTCGCTGGACTCTTGGCCCGTGTGCGCGCCGGTGCGGAGGTGGTTATCGAGAACGGCACGCTACCGGTGGCGGTGATTCACGCGCCAGTCCCGTCGCGCCGAACGATTTCCGAGTGCATCGCGCTGCTCCCCGAAGACTCGACTGCGGTTATGGACGCTGACTTCGCCAAAGATGTAGAAGCGGCGATCGAGAGCCATCGCGAGCCGCTCTCACCACCCACATGGGAGTAATCCTCGATTCGAGCGTCCTCATCGCCGCCGAGCGGCAGGGGCAGAACGCACGCCAGATGCTCTCCGCCATGGTTCGCAAGACGGGAGACACTGAGATTGCGCTCTCCGTTATCACTCTGCTGGAACTGGCCCATGGAATGGCCCGCGCCGATACGCGAGAAAGAAAATTGAAGCGCGAGCAGTTCATTCAGGAACTGATTGTGGCCCTGCCGATTTATCCGGTGACCACAACGATTGCCCTGCGCGTGGGCCAGATCGACGGCGCGAGCCAATCCAAAGGGATTCGCCTTCCGCTTGCCGATCTGTTGATCGGTGTGACGGCATTGGAACTGGGCTACGCCGTGGCAACCGGCAATCTGCGCCACTTCCAGAGGATTTCTGGAGTTACCGTGACGCAACTCTAGACGGCGCAGGGCGCTGCCCGCGACATTGACCTGATCGACTATCACTGAGAGGCCAGAATGCCCATGAAGAACCCGCCGCATCCCGGCGACCTGATAAGAACCGAAGTGATCGAAGCTCTTGGCCTCACCGTGTCGAAGGCGGCGGAGATTTTGCAAGTGCGCCGCGCTACGCTCTCCGACCTTGTGCACGGCAAGGCCGCGCTGACACCGGAAATGGCCCTGCGCATCGAAAAAGCCTTCGGCCCCGACATGGATCACCTTCTCCGCATGCAGCTCGCCTATGACGTGGCAAAAACGCGCGAGCAATCACGGGGTCTGTCGATCAAACGGTATGCGCCGGCCTGAAGCAGCAATTCTGCATCCCCGCAAACCCAAGGAGCCAACCATGACCATCGAAATCCGCGACGCATCGTTGGAGGTCAGAATCCGAAAGCAACTACAATCCACCGGCTCCAGCAGCGTCGAGGAAGCGCTGCTCCGCTTGCTAGCAACTACGTCAGTTCTGTCATCCTGAGCGGAGTGGCTGCTTCGCGCTTCGCGAAGCAGCCGCGCAGTCGAAGGATCCCTTACCCGCGTGCAGTGATGCCGACCCCGCAGGGAGTTTCCACCAGTGCTCTCGACTGCTTCGGGAGAACTCCCTGAGACGGCGTCGGCAGTCCCGGCTCGGCAGGGGTCCTTCGACTGCGTTGTCGCTCGCTTCGCGACCGCCAACTCCGCCCAGGGATGACAAAATTCAAGAATGTAATTCAAATGAAGTACAATGGGGCAGGAGCCTTCCATGACCGCAAACGCCTTAGTCCAAACCCGCATCGATCCCGCTGTAAAAGAGCGTGCCGCGGAAGTTCTCGAAGAATTGGGGATCACCGTCTCCGAAGCGGTGCGCATTCTATTGACGCGAACCGCCAAGGAAGGCGCGCTCCCATTCGAACTGACTGCCGACGCTGCCGCCCATGACGCTTGGTTCCGCGCCAAGGTACAAGAAGCGTTGAGCGATCCACGCCCCGCCATCCCGCACAAAAAGGTCGAAGCACATTTCGCAAAAAGAAGAGCGGTCGCGATGCGCAAAGCGCGATAATCATTCATGCGGAAACGCCTCCGGCTGGAATGGTCCGCCTACGCCCAGACCGACCGCGATGCGATCTTCGATTACATCGAGGCTGACAGCCCGAAGGCCGCCATTGCCGTAGACGAACGCATTCGTGAGCAGGTCGAAACCTTAGCGCGGTTCCCGGAGAGCGGACGCCCCGGCCGCATTGAGGGCACGCGCGAAACTAGTTATTAGCCGCACGCCCTATATCGTCGCTTACCGCATCACGGGGAACACTCTCCGGATCCTGCGGGTGCTGCACGGTGCCAGGCGTTGGCCCGAGGATATGTCCGAAAAGTCGGAAGAATAAAGTACGACGCGGATGCCCGGGCCCCACTTCCCGCTAGCCTCGCGAGAAGTGGGCCTGATCATTTAACTCATGACTTCTACTTCGCAGGAATCAAATCGAACTCGCCCGACCCCTCCTCATAGAACAGCGCGCCCTCTTTTTTATCGCCGCCGCTCCAGTGTTTATGCCCGCCCGGGACGCGTATAAAATCTCCCGCACCGACACGCTTTTCGCCGGCGTCGTCTTTGTAAAGATATGCCCCCTTGATAACCACGATCCACGTGTCATTCGTATGTGAGTGCATACCGTTGTCCTGTCCGGGATCGAACTTGCCGAAGGTCGCGTGTGCGCCCTGATCGGCATCGCCCCAGATCGCCGCCGCCGATACGCCTTTGGCGCGTGGCTTGTAGTCGGCTTTAGCGGAGGAAGCAAAAATTACCTTATCCTCGCTTTTCTGTCCCTGAACCCGTCCCAGTGACCACGCACCGATGATCGTCACTGCCATTGCAAACACAAAAAGAGATCGCTTCATTCACTTCTCCTTGCTTACCGTAGTTTCTAGATTTCACCCCAAGACCCACGCATTCTACACGCCGCGTGCGCAACGGCCATGCCTTCGGCCCAATTTGCTCCAGGCTACCCCGTCCTTGTCTCGCCTTTTCATGCGAGACAGGGCGGGGAATTTGATTTCCTACGGATCGTCCCAACCCAGCCGCGCATCGGGCGCGTGAATCCAGCGCGCCAACTCGGCCTCGTCGAAAATGCCCGGGTATAATCGCAGCTCGCAGTGTTCAGAGAAGTCTATGGTCTTCGCAAAGCGTCTTCGCGATGGGGTAATTCGCGGCGACATCACTTGCAGCGTCAGGATTTGGACAAGGCCCCATGTCACGGAAGGCCGCCGCTATCGCATGGGAGACGGCGAGATCGAAATCGAATCGGTCACGCCAATCGGGTTTCCGGATATCACTCCCGAACTGGCGCGGGAATCCGGCTTTCTTGGCGTCCTCGACCTGCTCAAGGTTGCCAAGCACGGGAAAGGCAACAACATATACCTGATTCGATTTCACTACATTCCGCCTCGCGGGAAACGCAAAAGCGGATCGAACAAAAAGTAGAAAGAAGAGCGTCTCGTAGGTCCGATATGCCGAGGATGATTGACATGTTCGCCACATGAAAGTATGTTGGGAACATGTCAAAGATGATCCAGCTCCGTAACGTGCCTGACTCCCTGCATCGCAGCCTGAAGGCCCGCGCCGCCATCGCAGGCATGTCGCTCTCGGACTATCTGCTTACAGAAATTAAAGAGATCGCCGAGCGGCCGACTCTGGCGGAATTGCGCGATCGTTTACACAATCGCAAAGCCGTGACACTCTCACTCGATACCGCGCGCCTCGTGCGCGAAGAGCGCGAAGCCCGGTGATCGTTCTGGATGCGTCTGCGGCGATTGACTGGCTCCTGCAGACCGCTGTGGGAAAGCAAATCGAAAAGCGAATTTACTCGCGCAGAGAATCACTTCACGCTCCGCACCTTCTGGATCTGGAGGTCGCCCGTGTTCTGCGGCGGTTGGAGCAGCAAGATGTGATCTTTCCCCAACGCGCCGATCAGGCGATTCAGGATTTAATAGACCTTCGGATCATTCGTTATCCGCACTTCATCTTCCTGCCGCGCATCCAGAGGCTTCGGTATCAACTGGCGGCTTACGACGCGGCCTACGTTGCCCTTACAGAAAAGCTCGGCGCCACGCTTCTTACCCGTGATGCTCGCCTCGCCGCCGCTTGCTCCTCGGTTTCAGCACGTGGAGTGAATGTCGAGCTGTTCTGATTGCTCCAGGCCGCCCCGTCAAGAATTTTCGGCCCATTCTCGCGCGCAAAACAAAACGCCCCAGACTCATTCGAGTCGTGGGACGTATGTCGATCAGCCCTCCCCCAAGTGCTGCTCAATTAGGAGACTAAACTTAAGCCGCGTATTGGTAAATGGCCAGTTCGGGCCATTGCTTTCACCTAAGTAACCCACAATGGTAACCTGCGTTCTCGGTGTCATCCAGAAGACCTGACCGGCCGACAGCTCCGTTTCGGATGACGGAAAGAATTGACAATCTCATGACAAGCGCCGCGAGGCCGGATCGTTTATCCTTAGTGTGACCCTAAGTGATCATCAAAGGAGCGTTATGAAAATTTTCTCCCTGCTTCTCGCGATTTTGCTGTTTGCTTCACTCTCTGCCATTGCTGCCGATCAGCCTCAGCCTCCCGCCGCGGGCGCGCAAGCCCCGGCTTTCTCGTTGCCCAGTCAGGAAGGCACACAGGTTTCTCTCGATCAATATAAAGGGAAGTGGGTTGTGCTTTATTTCTATCCCAAGGATTTCACTTCCGGCTGCACGATTGAAGCGCACAACTTTCAGCGTGACATCGACAAGTACACGCAGAAGAACGCGGTGATTCTCGGCGTCAGCGTCGACAATGTCGATTCGCACAAGGGTTTCTGCACGAAAGAAGGATTGAACTTTAAATTACTCGCCGATCCCGATCATGAGGTCGTCCAACAGTACGGTTCGATCATGGAATACAACGGAATGACACTGGCCGCACGCAATACGTTCCTGATCGATCCGTCTGGTGTGATCAGGAAGGTTTATCTGAAGGTGAGCCCGCAAGGCCACAGCGACGAAGTGCTGGCCGATCTGCAGCAACTGCAAGCGAAGTAATAGCATTCTCGCTTCTTGTTTCCCTTGGAAGCCGCGATCGGTGCGGGGAGAAGTAAGGAGCCGGGAACGTCCCTGACAAAACAGACCGGGGACATTCCGGCACCCGCCATTTATTTTCGATCAGGAATTCACTCAGAAGGTGAAACGACCGCCGATCGTCGGAGCGCAGTTATTGTTGTAGTTATAAGGGACGCCGGGACCATGAGGAATGGCGATGGCCAGACCTCCGCTCACCCAGGAATACGCAAGTCCGATAAAACCGTCGAAACGCTTTGTGAAGTGGTGATCCACATAAAACGACCCTTCATTGAGGGTGCCCGCGCAGGAAGCGCGGAACCCGGCTGAGGCCGAGCAGGTCTGCGGAACCCGGAAGTCGTTCTGCCGCTGTTGATACCACGCGAAAGTGAAGTCGGTCTTGGTGCGGTAGGTGTACTTCACTCCCGTCCACCAGATGTTCAGCAATTTTTCGGAATCAAGATTGTTGTCTTCCACCCCGCTCAGGGAGTAACCGCCCTGGTCCGAGGCTCCAACTCCCAACGGGTCCGCCGGGTTGTTTTGCCAGATGTATTCGTAGCCTACAAAAAATTTCCACGGGTCGCGGACATATTTGGCGGCGAACATAATTGCATTGTTGTCAGTCACAATGCCATATAGGGTATTGTTCGTGTCGATTAGATTGGGCCCCATTCCCGGCCCCCCGTTGATGGGATTTGTATTAATGCTGTCCGTGGTCGATTGATATTGCCCTGCCCCAGCCAGACTCGAAGGTCCGAGCAAGGGGTTTAACACGCTGATCGCCTGGTTGTAATGTTGGTAGACGATGTCAGCAGAAAACTTGTCCTGATCTCGGCCGATGTCTCCGCCGAGGTCGAATCCGTACCCATTGTTATGTGCCGATTCCGGCGTACACGTGGTGGCGGTCCACGAGGCGGCGGCCGAGTAACAGCCGCCGGAGCCATCGGCGAATTTATACATCGCGCCGAAATGGACCGGGCCATACGCGATGCGATACTTCACGGCGTCGTCCCAACGGCTATTCTCAGTGTCGCCGCCGCCGGCCATCGTACCGTTATACCCAATGTAGGAAAAGGCGTAGGCGCCGTTGGCCGGATCGTAAAGCAGCATCGCATCGGTGCCGAGAGAGCGCTGACGACCGAAGGTCAGCTCACCGAAGTGCGCGGACGATATACCGCCGTAGTACTGGTCATTGAACGGTTGGCCCGCGCGCGCGCCGTCGGTCGCTATTGAATAGCTGCTCCTGGGAAGGCCGTTGTTGATGATGTCGGTTTGTGAGGCGTTGGCAAGCAGGCCGGACTGCGGATTGATGCCAGTGGAACCGTTGAACACAACGGACCAGCCCGGCAGAAACTGTACCTTGCCCCTGACGCCGAAACCCGTCTGCGACAGGTTGTTCGGTGCGACGAGGAATCGATGTTGATAGCCGTTTCGGTTCACCAGCGATTCCCCTTCATAGTTGTAGCCGTTCTCCGGTAATCCATGGCTGACCCAGCCGACGCCAACGTCATACGCACCGTAGACCGTGATTCCGTGCCAGGTCAGCGTGCAATCGGTGGTGGCGAACTCGTGGCCGCTCGCGCAGGGGTCGGGAGTTTTCTGAGCAAAGGCCAAGGATGAGGAAAGGAAAAAGCCAATCGCTGCGATAAACAGGCAAGTCTTGCGCATTTCGACCTCGGAAAATCAGTAAGGTTCAAACGGAACGCGCAAGTGTACATGACATACGATTCTTGTGTCCAGAAGTATACCGTTCAGTCCGTTTTACAATGAGGGTCGCGGTTATACTCGTGCGGATGGGACTAATTTGACCCGGAACCACGTTCTCGCTACGATTGCGTTTCGATGCAAAAGAGCCGCAAATCCGAACGGAATACTGAGGGACTACTGGCACTTCGAGATGCAGCTTTGCAACTGGGGGTCAGCTTTCCAACGATTAAGCAATGGATTTACAAGAAGAAGATTCGAAGCAATCAGACTGCGGGAGGTCATCATCGTATCCCGCAGAGCGAAGTCGACAGATTGCTTTTCAGAACCCGCGGCAAGACCGAGCAGCAACGCAAGGAAGAGGTCCGGCGCGTAAGCGGTCGTAATCAGCTAGTGGGACGGATTGAGTCCGTGCAGATTAGCGGCTTGATGGCGGAAGTCAGGGTTTCAATTGGTGGTCAGCAAATTACCTCGATCATCACGGCACGCTCTGCCAGAGAAATGCAACTGAAGCGGGGACAGACCGCCGCAGCCCTTATAAAAGCTACCGAGGTAATGATCCTGCGGGTTTGACGCATGAAAAACCGATTCTTTCCGCACGCGCTAATCTTTCTGCTGTTGGGTAAGCAGTGAGTGCTTCGATACTTCACTGCGACTTCGCGAGGTCGTTCTTGAGCAGGCTGACTTCGACGCGCGTACCCTTAGCGCCCTCGGGGGCGGCGTTGCCCATGCCGATCACGTAGATGCGGTAGGCTGGAATGTCGTAGTTGAGCACGAGGTAACGGACCACCGAATCCGCCATCTTGCGCGAGTTGGTGATGGCAGCCTGGCCTTGGCCCGAAGAGAATCCCTGCACTTCGATGATGTAGCCACGCTGATTCTTCAACGGACCAGCCATCTCATCGAGCGCATCCTTGGCCTGCTTGCTCAACACGGTCTGCCCCGGACGAAAACGAATCTCAGTCTGCGCGCCAGACTTGTACTGATCGATGTTTCCAACCACGCTCTCCTCGGTCGAAAGGCGAGTGTTAAGAGAACTCGCAGTCTGCTGCGCCATCTGAGCTTTGTTGGCAGCGTCGGAAGCATGTTCATCGGCCATGCTGGTCTTCGCCGAAGCCAGCTGAATACCTTGCTGGGCGCGGGAATCCACGTCGCGGATCATCTTGCTGTTTTCCGCGGTTATCTGATTAAGCTCGTTGATCCGGTCGCGAACGGGCTGAACATGCCGCCGCACGTACTCTTTGGTGGCAAACGGATGCATGAGAAGCGACCCCAAGCTAGGCTCCTCGCCATCCCAGAAATCATGATTCGTCGCAGGTTGGCTGGAAGCAGGCTGGCTGGATGCAGCCTTCGACCCTCCCGGACCGGTCGCCGCCGGCGGCGCGCCAGAATTCGAACTGCTTTGCTGCGCGAACGCGGCAAGCACAAACGCTGCGAAGACGAGCAGAGTCGTGAACATGCGGTTCTTCATAATCTTTAGCCTTTCCAAGTAACGGGAAACGTGCCGGAAGCTGCAGCCATTCAGTGGCAGTCACATTGTAGCGCGAAGGATGGTCCGCGGATAGAGCCGGTTGCTTCGGTTGTTCGGCCGCAAGTCATTGCAGGTCGTTCTGGATTATGACTATAATGACCACAATGACCCACTGACTGTTAGGAGAAGCGTTATGGGTGCACAAGTTTGGACCGTGGCAGAAGCCAAGGCAAAATTCAGTGAAATCATCGAGCGCGCAATGTCGGAGGGGCCGCAGACCATCACTCGCAAAGGCCGCACCGCTGCCATCGTGGTTGGAGCGGAGGAATGGCAACGAAAAACGCGGCGTGTCGGAAACCTGGCGGAATTCTTTGCCGCATCGCCGTTGCGCGGATCGGGGCTGAAGATCCATCGGCTCAAACAGCGCCCCCGAAAAGTTAGCCTGTGAACTTTCTCCTCGACACGAATGCGGTTTCAGAGTGGGTGAAGCCGCGGCCAAATCCTGGCCTCATTGCATGGATGGAATCGGCCGATGAAGATCGCATTTTCATCAGCGTGGTCTCGCTAGCGGAACTCCGCTACGGAGTGGAACGCATGGCCGCAGGACGCCGCCGGAACCGGCTCGAGCAGTGGCTTCGACACGAGTTGCCTTTGCGATTTGAAAACCGAATCCTGCCCGTCGACGCCGACGTGGCTGAGGCTTGGGGCAGAACTGTATCATGGAGCGAAGCCGCCGGACGTCCGATCGGAGTGATGGATGCTTTTCTGGCGGCAACAGCGGAAATCAATCAACTAACCCTGATTACCCGTAACATCTCGCATTTTCCGCTGCTAAGAACGATTCTCAATCCGTGGAACTAGAAACTCAGAAACAGTGACTCGCTTCTACCCGCGCACGCTGATTCGCGAGAACGAGAGCACAGCGCGCGATGAGATTGGCCGACCCATTGACATCGCGGGACGGAACGTAGTGAAGATCAGCATCCGTTTCACCTGCGGCAGCAATTCCTGCGATTCTCCGGGATCGGAGAGGATCTTGTAATCCTGCACTCGGCCGTTTTTGTCTACGTAAGCTTCAATCACCAGCGAGTCCGTGTTCATCCCGGTCAAAGTCGTGCCGAAGACGCTCTGCTGCAGTTCCGGTCCCGTAGTCAACACGGTCGGCACATCCTGATTGTTAGCCTGCACCTCGCCGGGCATCGCCAGGATCGCGGTCACTAATCCGAAGATCAGCAGCGCGCACACAAGACCCGCAGTCGCAGGAACCATGAATGCGTTCAGGGTATTCTCCACGCGCATGCGCAGGCCTTCAAACCGCGGACGCCGCGTCTCGGCCGCTTCGCGTGAAATCGCCAATCGCAATTTCAGGTCAAGATCCGCCGGCATCTGCGGACGCCCCACGCTCACCAACAATTGCTGCGTCTGACGCAGCAACGTGTATTCCTGCATGCAACGCGCGCACTGCTCAAGATGCTCCTGCAAGGCGCGCATCTCGGTGCCCGAGACCGCGCCGTCAAGATAAGGCGACAACACTGCTCGCGCCTGCGCGCACTTCATCGTTATGCCCTTCGTAAAAACGGACTTCATGCCCGCATACTTCATGGCAGCACCTCTACCCTTCTACCCCCTCCACAAACTCCTTGAGAAACCGATGACCGCGCTTGCTGTTCTTGTACTCGTTCCTCTGGCGCAGTCAGCCCCAGCTCAACACTCACTTCGCGGACATAGGGAGCCAGGCGCTCTTTCAAGGCCTGGCGTCCGCGGGTTAATCTGGATTTCACTGTTCCCAGCGAAATCTGCAGCACTTCCGCAATCTCTTCATACGACATGTCTTCCAGATCGCGCAGAATCAGCGTCGTGCGGTAAGGGTCAGGCACTTGCCGCAGTTCGGCATCTACACGCTGCTGCACTTCGCGATGCGCAACGCTATCGAACGGGGAATCGTGGTGATCGGTCAGCGCATTCTGCATGGCGGCGTTTTGCATAAAATCGCCGTTCGCCATTCCATCCGATTCCGCCGGCTCGATCGAAGTCTCCTGTGCCTTGTGCCGGAACCACCATCGCTTGCGGTTCGCCGCTTCATGCAATGCGATGCGGTAGATCCAGGTCTTCAGGCTGGACTCGCCATGGAAGCTCTTCATCCCGCGAAACACTTTCAGGAACACATCCTGCGTCACGTCGGCGGCGTCGGCAGGATCGCTCAACATGCGATAGACCAGCCCGTACACCGGACGCTGGAATTCGCCAATCAGCCACGCATAAGCCGCTTCCGAGCCGGCCTTCAGGTCCGCGACAATCGCCGCTTCCTCTGCCCGTGCTCCGATCGCGCTTGCCAGATCTGCCAAGGTTGCCACTCCCGCGGTGACCGCGAATCCAACTTGTGATGCAACAACAATTATAGGATCTTCCACCTCATCCCGAACCGAAAAATCGCTGGGGGCGGCACCCGCCTTGCGATACACTCCCTCATCCAGCATAGACTCCGCCGAGGCGTTCCGAGTTCCCGCTTATAAGTCATTTATTTGCAATGTTCGGCACCGATGTGCGGCCGAAGCCCTCCTCGCCAGCGTTATCGGTCAGAGGTACTCAATCCAAAGGTTACGAAAGCTAGCCGCACACTCGGGTGACGCCAACCACGCTATAATTGCGCCACCTGAATGGCTCTTACTTCTGGCACGAAACTCGGCCCTTACGAAATCCAGTCTCTGCTCGGCGCAGGCGGCATGGGAGAAGTTTACCGCGCGCTCGACACGCGCCTTGATCGCACGGTCGCGGTCAAAGTTCTGGCTTCTCATCTCTCTTCATCTCCTGAACTGAAGCAGCGCATGGATCGCGAAGGCCGCGCCATTTCTTCGCTGAACCATCCGCACATCTGCCAGCTTTATGACATCGGCTCGCAGAGCGGCACCGATTATCTGGTGATGGAGTTTCTCGAAGGTGAAACTCTGGCGGAGAGATTACGCAAAGGCGCGATGCCGCTGAATGAAATCCTGAAAGTTGGGATTGCCGTGGCCGAAGCGCTGGCCGTCGCGCATCGCAACGGCATTGTGCACCGCGATCTGAAGCCAGGGAACATCATGCTGACCCAGGGCGGCGCGAAGCTGATGGACTTTGGTTTGGCGAAGCCGCTGGGCATGCAGGCGGGTTCGGGATCCGGGGCAGGATCAGGAACAGCGCCACCTTCTTTTACTGCAGCGGCCACGATGAGCGGGCCGAGTCCACTCACTCCGCTCACCACGGCGGGCAGCATCATCGGCACGATTCAATACATGTCGCCGGAGCAGATCGAAGGAAAAGAAGCGGACGCGCGCTCTGACATTTTTGCATTCGGCGCTGTGCTTTATGAAATGACGGCAGGGAAGCGGCCGTTCTCGGGAAAGAGTCAAATCTCTCTGGCATCGTCAATTCTGGAAAGTGATCCGGCACCGATCAGCACAGTCAAGCCGCAAACGCCGCCAGCCTTCGACCATGTGGTAACAACCTGCCTGCAGAAAAATCCCGAAGAGCGCTATCAGACGGCGCACGACATTAAGCTGGAGCTGCGGTGGATTGCCGCTGACAAGTCGTCTCCCATCGCCGCGCCGGCTACGGCCGCGCCGTCTCGCAGCCGTGAGCGTATTGGTTGGATCGCGGCTCTGCTCGCTGCGATTATTTTGACTGCGGCGGCTGCGTTGTTCTTTTACCATCCGGCTCAATCTGCGCGCTCGATTCGCGCCGTCATCGATCCTCCGGAGAAGACCACATTCGATCTGACCGGCGATTCTGCCGGTCCGCCCGTGCTTTCGCCCGATGGCAACTTTGTCGCTTTTGCGGCCACGGGCAATGACGGCAAGACTGCGCTCTGGGTCCGTCCCACGAGCATGTTGGAAGCTCGTGAACTGCGTGGCACCGACGGCGCGACTTTTCCCTTCTGGTCGCCCGACAGCCGTTCCGTCGGATTCTTTGCCGACGGCAAACTCAAAACGGTCGACCTGGAAGGCGGCTCGACGCAGATGATTTGTGACGCGCCGCTCGGTCGCGGCGGCGCGTGGGGAGCGGATGGAGTGATGCTGTTCTCGCCGGCTCCCACGGCGCCGCTCATGCGAGTGAGCGCCAGCGGCGGAACTCCAGTTGCGATTACGAAGCTTGACCTCGGTCTGCAAACTTCGCATCGCTGGCCATTTTTTCTGCCCGACGGCAAGCATTTCCTCTATATCGCGCTTCACCACGATGCTTCCAAGGCGGGGAACAACATGGTCTACTACGCATCGCTCGATGGCCGGGAAAATCGTCCGTTGTTCCGCTCTCAGACCAATGCCGTTTACGCCAGCGGTTTTATTTTATTTGGGCGTGGCGACCAAATAATGGCGCAGCCTTTCAATCCTTCCACCGGAACGGCGAGTGGCGAACCCCAGAACGTGGCCAAGGGCGTGATGAATGACTCCAGCACCTGGCACATGGACGCCTCGGCCTCGAGCGATGGCCTGCTGGTTTTCGGCAGCGGCGCTTCTGGCGACCTGGAATTAGTCTGGATGGATCGCAGCGGGAAGATGAGCACCATTGCCGACAAGCTCCCTGACTTGCAGAGCGCGGTCCTTTCGCCGCAAGGCGACCGCGTCGCTCTTCAGATGAACGCCGGTCAGACCGATATCTGGGTGCTCGATCTGACGCGTGGGGTGCGCACCAGAGTCACCTTCGGGCCGGTTGGGAATGTTTCGCCGCTCTGGTCGCCCGACGGCAAATGGATCGCATACTCCTCCGCTCAGAACGGCCACTTTGCCATTTGCCGCAAGCCCTCCGACGGCAGCGGCGCGGAAGAATGTTTGCTCAACGTGGAGCAGCAGCCCGGACTCCACGATTGGTCGCGCGACGGGAAGTATCTGATGTATTCGCTGCCCGTCGCGGGTGGCCCTTCACGGCAGATATTTGCCTTGCCGCTGGAGGGAGACCACAAGCCATCGCTGTTAGTGGAGCGGGGTGCGGGTGGAAAACTTTCTCCCGACGGCCGTTGGCTCGCCTACCAATCAGCCGAATCGGGCAGGTTGGAAGTTTACGTGACGCCCTTTGGCGGCGGCCAGGGCAAGTGGCAGGTCTCGGCTAACGGCGGACAATATCCGCGGTGGAGCAAGGACGGCAAAGAACTCTACTATATGGACCTCACTTACAATCTTTTCGCGGTCCCGGTAACGAATGCGGGCGGAGCACTGCAATTCGGCGCGTCTCAGAAGTTGATCACCAATTGGTCCGCTCCGCAGGTTTTCTATGACGTTGCGCCCGACGGCAAGAAATTTCTTCTCGACCGGGTTGAGCAACAGGTCAGCCAATCGGTCACCGTGGTGACGAACTTCACAGTGGGATTAAAGAAGTAAAGTTGCGGAGCTATGCCGTCGCGCTCTGGGAACTTTCAGAAAGCTTTTTGAGAATTTCCCTCACCGCCGTCAATAATTTCTCCGATCCTTTGTCCAACTCGAGCGCGGACTTTTCCAGGAACCCGGCAGCTCCATCCTGCTGCAGGCGTGCGGCATTTTTCTGCGACATGCCGGTCATCACCACGACCGGAATTGCCTTGGTCAAAGCGTCTTGCTTCAGTGCCTTGAGCACATCCGGACCGCTCATCTTCGGTAACAACATATCCAGCAAAATCAAATCGGGCAATTTCTCGTGCGCGATGCGCAAGGCTTCCTCACCGTCACTCGCGCTGCTGATCTCATAGCCCGCGCGAGCCAGCGCCCGCTCCGTCGCCAGCCGCAGAAACTTGCTGTCCTCTACCAGCAGGATCTTGGTCATCGTTCTACAGCCTTCCTACTTTTCCGGAATCCAAGTTCGTCGAACACGATCCTGAGGTCGTATCGATCTTGCGCCAGCGAGACTCCCATCTATCCATCGGCAGATTTGGAATTCAGAACAGGGCCGACCAGCGATCCTAAGAGCCTTCTGAGAAAAGGCGGTGTTAATCGGAGGGTCGAGGGGGAAACAGACGCCGTATTGGCGTCTGATATCACCCGCGCTGGTGCGCTTCTCTCGCTGGCTGCTATAGTCTAAGGTCTGCAAGGCGCTGTGGATTCAGTTCGTCGACATGGGGGCTCATACAATGAAACTCTCAAGAATCTTGAGAGTGGTCAGTCTTTTCTTTTTCCTATTTTTCATCTCCCTTCCAAGCTGGTCGGCCACGCCACCCACCGTAACCATTTTTGTGGACGCCACTTCCGCTCCCCGTAAAATTTTCCACGCCAAGTTAAAGATTCCTGCCACCGCGGGCGTCCTCACTCTTTATTACCCAAAGTGGATTCCCGGCGAGCACGCGCCCGACGGCCCGGTGATCGATTTAGCCGGATTAAAATTCAGCGCCGCCGGAAAAACACTGACGTGGCGCCGCGATCTGCTCGACGGCTTCACGATCAACGTCGACGTCCCAACCGGCGTGAGCGAAATAAATGCGGAACTCGATTTTCTTTCTCCCGCGACCTTTGAGGCCGGCTTTTCCGCAGGCTCGTCCGCCACTGACAAAATGGCGGTCATCAGTTGGAATCAGGTCCTGCTCTATCCCAAGGGATGGAAGTCCGATGATCTCACCTATGTTGCCACGTTGAAACTTCCCGCGAATTGGAAATATGGAACGCCGCTGCCCATCGTGTCGACCGGCGTCAACAATGGCGAGACGCAGATCACGTTTCAGCCCGCTTCCCTCACCACGCTGGTCGATTCGCCTGTAATCACCGGCGAATTTCTCAAGGTTGTGAAGCTGGCCGACGATCCGCTCACCGAGATGGATATTGCCGCTGACAGCGCCGCCGCGCTCGCGGCCCCGCAAGAAGTGTGGGATCACTATAAGAATCTGGTCGGACAGGCCAACAAACTTTTTGGCGCGCATCACTATCGCGACTACCACTTCCTGCTCAGCTTGAGCGATCACGTCGCGCACTTCGGACTCGAGCACCACGAGTCCGACGACAGCCGCATCGCAGAGCGAGGCTTAGTGGATGATGGCGAGCGCAAAGCCGCAGCCGGCCTGCTTCCGCACGAGTACGTACATTCGTGGAACGGAAAGTATCGCCGTCCGTTCGATCTAGCCACTCCCGATTACCAACAGCCGATGCAGGACGATCTGCTCTGGGTCTACGAGGGCTTGACGAATTATCTAGGTACGGTGCTCACCGCCCGCAGCGGCCTGCACACCCCAGAACAGGAGCGCGACGACCTAGCTTTAACCGCCGCTGCCCTCGACCACACTCCGGGACGCACCTGGCGCAACTTGCAGGACACTGCCGATGCAGCCGCGCAGCTTTATTTCGCTCCGCATGCGTGGGAATCCTGGCGTCGCGGCGTCGACTTCTACGAAGAAGACACGCTGAACTGGCTGTGGGTTGACGTCACCATCCGCCAGCAAAGCAAAGGCAAGAAAACGCTGGATGATTTTTGCAAGCTCTTCCACGGCGCGCCCAGCACGGGTCCCATGCTGAAAACGTACACGTTCGACGATGTAGTCAACGCGCTCAACCAGGTCGTGCCCTACGACTGGCGCGGCTTCTGGACCGAGCGCCTCACCAATCACGGCCCCGGCGCGCCGCTAGGCGGCATCGAGGGTAGCGGATGGAAACTCGTCTACAACGAAACGCCCTCCGACATGGACCGCGGCGATGGCGGCTCCCATTTCGTCGACGTAGCGTATTCGATTGGCATCGATCTACGTGACGACGGCACCATCACCGACACGATCGAAGGCATGCCGGCAGCCCTAGCGGGAATTGGCCCAGGCATGAAGTTGATCGCAGTAAACGGCCGCCAGTACTCGCCCGAAGGGCTGCGCGACGCGCTAAGAGCCGGCAAAGACACCACCGCGCCCCTCGAACTGCTGGTAGAAAACACCGAATACTACAAAACCTACAAACTCGATTACCACGGAGGCGAGCGCTACGCCCACCTGGTACGCGATGAATCGAAGCCGGACTTGCTGTCGGAGATCTACAAAGCGAAATAGAGTTCAACTAAAAGCAGCGAGGAATGCCGATCATGAGATTTGCTCGGTGTATGCTGTTTTTCATCAGCCTGTTTTCTCTGACTGTCGCATTGCGTTCAACGCCTTTTATTCAAGCGCAGGCTCAAACCCCTATTTCCATCCTCGGCTTTACTCCGTCTTCCGCGGCTCGCGAAACCGAGATTGAGAATAAGTACAAGGCCATTCCTTCCCCTGACGAAGAGCGCCGGCAGCATCACGTTTTTACCGCCGAACCTCACGTTGCCGGCTCTCCGCGGAATAACGAACTAGCCCGCTACATCGCCGACCAGTGGCGCACCGAAGGTCTTGAAGACGTTGTCATTCGGCGCTACGACGTTTACGGGAGCAATCCACGAAGCACCTTTTTGGAAATGGTGGCGCCCGTGCATTACCGCGCCTCGCTCCGCGAGCTGCCGATCCCCGGCGATGCCGACCTGAAGAATAAAAACATAAGCTCGGCGTGGAGCGGCATGTCCGCCTCAGGCGAGGTCACTGCTCCGCTCGTCTATGCTCACAGCGGCAATCCTGAAGACTATGAACTCCTTCGCCAGCAAGGCATTGACGTAAAAGGCAAAGTCGTGCTGGTGCGCTACTCGAATCCCTACAGCTATCGCGGATTCAAAGCGCTCACTGCGCAGCGCGAAGGCGCGGCCGCGATTCTCATCTACAGCGACCCCGCAGAAGATGGATACAAGAAAGGCAAAGTCGATCCCAATGGCCCTTGGGGTTCCGAGTATCACATCCAGCGCGGCGCCATCACTTACGATTTCATGGTGCCCGGCGATCCGCTGACTCCGGGGTGGGCGTCGGTACCCGGCGCCAAGCGCATTCCGGTCGAAGAAGCAGTTTCGATTCCGAAGATCATGGCGCTGCCGCTCTCGTGGCACGATGCCAAGCCGCTGCTCACCAATATGGACGGACCTGTGGCTCCAGACGATTGGCAAGGCGGGTTGCCGATTAAATATCATCTCGGCGGCAATCGCGTGCGCGTGCACGTGAAAATCGAGATGGACAATTCCACGCAACCTTATTACGTGGTAGAAGGCCGTATTCGTGGCGCCGAGTTGCCCGATGAATGGATTGTCCTCGGCAATCACCGCGATGCCTGGGTGTTCGGCGGGGTCGATCCCAGCAGCGGCACTGCTTCGATGATGGAGTTGACACGCGCTCTAGGAAAGCTGGCCAAGCAAGGCATGCGTCCGCGGCGGACGATCATGGTCTGCAGTTGGGACGGAGAAGAAGTCGGCCTGACGGGTTCGACCGAATGGGGAGAACAGTTCGCCGACGAACTGCGCAAAAAAGCCGTAGCCTACATCAACGTTGATGAAGCCACTTCCGGCCCGAACTTTCATGGACAGGCCGTCGCATCGTTAGCGCCCATGCTGATTGAAACCAGCCGTACGCTAAAAGATCCTTCCGGCAAAGCTCTCTACGACGCGTGGAGGGAGTCGACCGCGCGGGAGCGGCGCGAAGCCAAACACTCGGAAGAAGTTACTGATTTGAATCTGGCCGATACGCGCATCGGCAGTGGCTCTGACCACACTGTGTTTCTAAACTTCGTAGGCATGCCTGTGCTTGGCCTGGGCTTCGAAGGCCCTTATGGCGTCTATCATTCCGCCTACGACGATTTTTTCTGGATGAACCACTTCGGCGATCCCGGCTACCGCTATCACACCCTGATGTCGCAGTTGTGGGGAGTGCTCGCACTGCGCCTGGCCAACGCCGACCTGCTGCCCTTCGACTTCGCCAGCTACGCCAGCAACATCCGCGATTTCGTAAATGAGTTATCGAAAGGCATGGCGGCCAGAAATGATCTGAGTCAACTGGATCTCAAACCAGTGCTCGACGCCATCGACGGTTTCGAAGCTGCAGGCAAGAAGTTGGATGAGTCTGTGAGCCGTGCGCTGGCCTCGGGCACAATCGATGCAAAACTAGCCGCGAAGATCAATCACGGCGCCATGCAGGTGGAACGCAATTGGCTCAATCCCGATGGCATCCCGGGTCGGCCGTGGTTCAAGCACATCCTTTACGGCGCGCGTTACACCTACGCACACCTGGAATTGCCGGGACTCACTGAGGCCGTCGAAAAACAAGATTGGGAAACAGCGAAACAGCAAGCAGAAATCCTGCGTCAGGCGCTAATCAACAACACGAAGCTGCTCAACGAACTCAACTCTGACCTGAACGGCGAGGCAGTCGGCGTAGAGAAGTAGACGGGCACACCCGGACGTACAAAAAACGATCCCGACCGAAACCAACTAATTTTCGTCACTCGATGCGCTCGTACTTGTCGTTGCCAAGATGCCGCCAGCCAACGCCGTCGGCATCACGGAATACGCCGAGCGGCTTATCCTCTTCTGGATCGGAGCCAATGCGCAGGACGTTGCCGTCGAGGTCTTCGATCTGCATCTCCAGCGCCCACAGAAAATTGTTAGGAGGATTTCGAATCTTCGCTCCCGAGGTCACGTACTGCGAGTGCAACGCCCGGACATCCGGTACGCCGATCCAGATCCACATGCGCGCCTGGCTCTGATTATCGTCGGTGAGGAAAATGTGGCATTCACCGCGCGCGACGCAGGCGAAACCGTCGTTCGCACGCCACTGCAACTTGAAGCCAAGTGAGTCGACGTAGTAGGCGACGCTGGCGCTAACATCCTTAACGCGAAACACGGGAACGGGCGAACCAAAATTGTCTTTCGATTCCGTCATAAGTCCTCTTTACAAAGCAGCAGGCTGAAGGGGAATTATAAACAGAAAACCGCTACTCGATTTCCGGCCGCCAAATGGTCTCGCCGCCGAGCGAATGATAAAAGCCCCAGCCTGCGAGGGCTATGACGCTGAGCAATGCCAGAACCGACGCAGGCATATACCACGCGGAGAAGTCGGCGGAAAAAGGCACGTTTGCCATCAGGTTGATCGTGAATACAGCGCAAGCCAGAGGCACAAACCCGAAGCGCAGAACGATCAGCACAGCGATGGCGTAAACCAGAATTTGCGCCGGTATCTCGACCGCCATATACGTACTGCTCAGCCCGCGTGGCAGCGCAAAGATCGCGACCAGGGCAATGCCAGCGATCCACTCCTTGCGCAACAAAACCTTCAGTCCAAACAAGAGAAAGAAAAAAATCAGCGTGGTTTGAATCGATTGCGGCCATTGGAACAACCATGCGCCCAGAGCGGTGCGTCCTCCCATCAACGCATCGGTCGAGAAGAGTGCCGGCGCGGCTCCCATGTGCATCATGGGAATGTAGCGAATCTGGAAGACAAGAATCCACACTACTCCTAGAGCCACGCCGAAAAGAATGTCGCGGCCCACCAGCGGATCGCGCGCTTGCCCCGACAGCAACCGACTCCAGGAAATAATGGTTTTCGGCCAGTGCCGACGCACCCACGGTTCGACTGCCAGATAAAGTGTCCAAGTCAAGCCCGCTGTAAACAGTGCGGTGCTGACTGCGATTGCGAAGAGTCCGAAAGTATCGTTGATGGTCGCGAAGTGGCAGCGGCACAACCATAAGCCCATCTCGAGCAGAAACATTACGACGGCCAGGCGGAGCGCACCTGCACGGTCTCCTCGACCCTGAAGGTAATTTCTTCGCGCGAGAAAAACAGATCCCGCCAGCAAAGAAAAAAACACGATGAGACTGATAATTCCCTGCGCCCGCTCGCCCACGGATTTCTTCTCAGTGCTTTTCATCCGCTCGGGCTTGGTCCACTCGCCGATGAGGGCGAAGAAAACGGGCTTGCCTTCAAATGATGCTGCTTCGACGCGCAACGGACGCGTTGTGCCAGGCCAGTTCCCAGTCCACGCCATGCGCGCGTTAGAGGCAGCGAGCGAATTCCATGCGGGCTGTGCGGGCTGTAGCTTGGACGAATCCAGACCAGCTGCCGTGAAGAGAATATTCCAGTCCAACGGTATGGCCGTTGTATTGGCTTGTTTCTCATCGTCCTTCTGTTGCGCCTGTTTTTGCGGAGGAATTGCCTGGAAGTACGTTAATCGCCCCTGCGGATCAAGCATCAGATTGATCATGCCCGAGAGCACAGCCGGCGGATCGGTCTTGGTGACGACCCCGGGCGTCAACGAATTGTCGCGGAAGCTCCACGCCGTCAATGTATCGGGACTTTGCCGGTACCAATATTGCAACAGGGAAGGGCGCGCGGCTAACACCGCGTCCCAGTTTGGCGGCTTGTCATTTTTCTCTACATAGTCCTGAAAATCGCCGTCGTAATTGAGGCCAAAGGCGCTGTCGGCGGGACGTCCGCCGTAGCCCAGGCGCGCGATAATTTCATGGGACTTCTGCGTCAGAACTTCGGGAGTCTGCTCCAGGCCCATCTTCTCCAAAGCGCTGTAGTGAATGGAGAGATAAGTCACGGTCGCCAAGCCCAGGAGCACCGCCGCCAGACATATCACCGCTGCTCGTGGACGCAATCCAGCGGTTTCGCCCGATGCCGCTACCAACTGCGGAGACGGCGTTTCGCCAGCTGCGAGCGCGGCGGCGAGCGGATCTCCGCCGGGCAGAGCTGCGGCCACGCTGAAAACGTTTGCGGGACGAGCCGATGGCTCCTGCTCAAGGCAGCGGAGGATAACGCGCTCCACCACCGGATTGAGATCTTTGACTACTGACGACGGCCTGCTGGGAGTTCTTTCAGAACCTGTTCTGTCGGCACCAGCTGGCTCGCCCGGTTTTGCAGAGAAGGCGCGCTTGCCGGTGAAGACTTCGTACAACACGAGCCCTAAAGAAAAAATGTCGCTACGCGTGCTGACTTCTTTGCCTGCCAGTTGCTCGGGCGCCATGTAGGCCGGAGTTCCGCTGCGCACGTCGTTGCCTTGAATTTGATCGGCGATTCCAGCCAGGCCAAAGTCTGTGACCACAACTTGTCCGCGCCCATCGAGCATGATGTTCGCGGGTTTCAAGTCACGGTGTAGAACTCCCTTGGCGTGAGCTGCGGCCAGTCCGGCACAGAGTTGGCGCGCGATGTCGAGCGCTTTGTCTTCGGGTAGGCGGCCGATGCGGCGCAGCAGCGAAGCCAGGTCTTCGCCATCGACATACTCCATGGTGAAGAAGGTGTGACCCTCGAAGTCACCTACGTCGTAGACGCGGCACACGTTGGGATGCGACACGCGGCGCGCAATCCGCACTTCATTCTTGAAGCGCTCGAGCAATCCTTGATCGCGTGCGGCTTCGTCGGGAAGAAATTTGAGCGCCACGGGTTGGCCGAGCGTGAGGTCGTCCGCGCGGTAGACCTCACCCATGCCCCCTCTTCCGAGCAGGGCGATGATGCGATAACGGCTAGCGATCAGGCGGCCGGGAAGAAAACGGCCTTCACTCTGGTATTCGGCGGAACTGCTGGGACGCGACGAAGACTTGGAAGCGGAGCGCGGCGGCAATGGTGAAGCTGCCGTGGCTGAGTAGTCGAGCGTCGCCGCGTCATCGCCAATGCCGGAGGGGGCGCCGCAGGCGGAGCAGAAGCGTCCAGTTGCCGGAACGTCAGTACCACAGGATGAGCAAGGGGGCATGAATTTTCCGGTTACAGTTTACCGCGTGGGACGAGAAGTGTCCCAGTTCTCAGAATTCCTAAGGCCTGACACCCGATGTATTACCATCCGAGCGATGACTTCCCGCTTCGGACGATGGCTGCGCGATCCCCTTATCCTTTTGTGTCTGATCGCGGGGTTGCTCGCATTCGTGGTGCAATCGGGCGAGTTGGGGACTTCTGACACCACGACCCGGCTGCAGACTACGCACTGGCTCTGGACCTCAGAGCCGCAGGTGTTTCCTAACGAGTTCGGGCTGCCCGGCCGCGGAGGCCGACTCTACAGCTGGTACGGCATTGGGCAGTCTCTGCTGATGCTGCCTGCCGACGTGGCGGGCACGTGGATCGCGCGCTGGGAAATCTTTTCAGGTTATGGAGACGACCCAGGCGTGCGCAGCATTGTGGTCAGCTACAGCACCAGCATTCTGGTGAATGTGCTGACGGCGGTGGTGGGCTTTCGCCTGCTTCGCCAGTTGCGATTTAGCGTGCGCGAAGCCGTGCTCGGAGTGCTTGCATTGATGTTCTGCACGACCCATCTGCATTACACGCAGAACCTGATGGAGAACAATTACATCCTGCTGCTCACTCTTGTTGGATTTTCTTTCCAGTATGAGTGGCTGCGAACAGGAAGCGTACGAGCGCTATTCATCGGCTGCGCAGCCCTTGGGCTGAATCTGCTTACGCGGATCACCACCGGCCTCGATCTGATGGCGGCAGGTTTTTTTTTGCTGCTCGTGCTTTGGTTTGAAGGAATTCGAGGTATGGAACTGTGGCGGCGATTTGTGGCTTACTGCAAGGTTGCCGTTCCGATGTATACGTTTTTCTTTCTCGTGGACCGGCTTTACCAGTTCTACCGTTTTGGATCGTTCACTAATACTTATGCGTCGCTGTATGCCAAGCAACAGCGGTTACTGCATCCGACGCTGCCGGCGAATCTTCCCTGGAGCACGCCTTTTCACGAGGGCTTTCTGGGTCCGCTGTTCAAGCCGGAGAAGTCGATTTTTCTTTTCGATCCTTTGCTGGTGCTGGCGATTCTGCTGACGGTAGTGCTGTGGAAGCGGTTCTCGCCTGAAATTCGCGCGTATGTCGTGGCTTCGTCTCTGCTGCTGCTCGGCTACATTTGCTTTTATGCCCGCTATACCTACTGGGCCGGGGATTTCGCCTGGGGCGATCGCTATGTCTCGACTTCGGTGGAACTGGCGGTGCTGCTGGCTGTGCCGCTGCTGTTGCGCTATCGCGAGAATCTGAGGGCGTGGATATGGCACGGGGGCATCGTGTTAGTCGCGGCCAGCCTAATGATTCAACTGGCTTCGCTGGCGTTCTGGTTGCCGCTGGAGATTTATCAGATGGAGACGCTGGGGCATCCTACGTTTGTGGTCGTGCTGCGCTTCAAGAATATCGCTGCGTTTGCGCTGGGAAAGGTGGATGCGTGGGGGCTGGACACCGAGGCCATGCACTGGGATGCATGGGACTATGTCCACATCACGACCTGGAACTTTCTGCCATTTCTGCTGCGAAGGGTCGGAACGGCACCGGCGTGGGTGGCGCAAGCCGCGTTTGTGGTTTGGTGGACGGTTCTTGCGGCTTTGGCGGGGATTTTGTTGCGGCTGAGAACGGCAATTTCGAACGCGAAGGATTTTGGTGCTGTGCAAAAAGCGGCCGGTTCTTCGAAAATCTGAAGCTATTCTGATGTGCTCTTTTCGGTAAAAAAATGGACTGGGACGCGTTGTTACGCGGTAAAAATCGGTGCCTCAGCGGACAAGGCATTTGGGCCGCCGGACGCGGGATTCGCAAGAATTTGCACACTGGCCTGAGCAGTTTCCGGCTCGGGAAAAGATTTAACAAAATCCTGCTATCCAGAGCAGGAAAAACGTAGTACTATTCCCGAGCCAGAAAAGTTCGAATCGGAATTCCCGTTAACCTCCCCTGCGAAACTTAAAAACGGAAATCCGCCAATCCCAAAGGAGAACTCGTGATTCGAAAACTTGTATTTATGCTCGCAATTGCCGCGATCGTGTCCGGCGCGACAATTGCTTCCCAGGCCCAGCCTCAGTCCCCTGTGACACGTCATACACGCGATGAAGTCGTCACCGGCAAGGTACCGATGGTAGGTCACCTCCCCGCAAACCAAACGATGGACATCACCTTTATTCTCCAACAGCGCAACCCGGAAGAGCTGCAGCAGTTCCTGAAAGATGTCTACGATCCGAGCAGTCCCGTCTACCGCCAGTTCCTGACCGTCGACCAGTTCACGGCGAAGTACGGTCCGAGCAGCGATGACTACGAAACCGTGAAGGCCTTCGCGAAAGCGAACGGGTTCAAGATTCTATCCACTTCACGCAACCGCATGAACCTTCGGGTTCGTGGCACGGTAGAGACGATTGAGAAGGCGTTGAATGTGAAGATGAACGTCTATCAACACCCCACCGAGGCTCGTACCTTCTTTGGTCCGGACCGTGAGCCCTCGCTCGATATGCCGGTTCGCCTTTGGGCAGTCGGCAGCATGGATACATATTCAACCCCGAAACCCATGGTCACCCGCGCCACCGCGCACGCAGCACAACCAGAGGGCGTGATCTCTGACGCAATCACCGGTTCCTGCCCGTCCGCGTCTTTCTGCGGCAGCGACATGCGCGCAGCATACTACGGCGGCACGGCACTCACAGGCGCCGGCCAGTACGTCGGCTTGTTCGAGTTCATCGGCACCGATCTGGTTGACCTGACCACCTACTACACCAACGCAGGCCAAACCCAAAACGTACCAGTAACACTCACGTCCGTCGACACCCAGAGCACGCTTTGCAAGGAACCATCCTGCGACGACACGGAACAGACCTTGGACATGACCCAGGCAATGGGCATGGCACCGAATTTGACTGGTCTGACGATGTGGATTGGAACCGGCGGCTTGTCGGGACAAACCCTCGACGATCCCGGCATCCTGAACGGCATGGTTACCGCGAACCCTTTGCAAGCCCAGTTGAGCTGCTCGTGGGCGTGGAAGCCGGCTGATAACACCACCGACGATCCGTATTTCACCGAGATGGCGGCACAAGGCCAGAACTTCTTCGCTGCCTCTGGCGACGACGGTAACTGGGCTCATGCTGAGTTCGTTTGGCCGGCCGATGACGTTTACATCACGTCAGTCGGCGGAACGGACTTAGAAACTTCCAGCGCTGGCGGTCCCTGGAGTTCAGAGACCGGCTGGTCTGACGGTGGCGGCGGAATCACCAAGAATGGATTTACCATCCCCTCTTGGCAGGTAACCGCGGCTGCTGGCTGCGCCAAGTGCTCGCAAACCCTTCGCAACGGCCCTGATGTTTCGGCCAACGCGAATTTCACCTTCTATACTTGCGCCGACCAAACTGCCTGCCTAGCCAATGAGTACGGTGGAACCAGCTTTGCGACGCCCATGTGGGCCGGCTTCCTGGCTCTCGCCAATGAACAGGCCGTGTCGAACGGACAACCCGTTCTCGGCTTTGTCAACCCGGCACTCTACGCAGCCTACTCGAGCTCCAGTTATAACAGTGACTTCCATGACATCCTGACTGGAGGCAACACTCTCGGAGCAACCGTCGGCTACGATTTGACGAGCGGCATCGGCAGCCCGCAAGCGGCGCTGATCGATGTGCTGGCGCCAGTGTCGGCGGGTAGCTTCACCCTCGCCGCAACGCCGAAGAAGGCCACCATCGCACCCGGCGGCCACGGCAACGTCAAGATCACTGCCACTCCTTCGGGCGGCTTTGACTCGTCGATTGCTCTGAGCGCAACGGGCGAACCAACCGGCGTGAAGGTTGCCTTCAAGCCTGGTTCGATCGCGGGCGGCTCTGGAACCGCAGCCATGCAAGTGAATGTGTCTGCGACCGCCAAAGCTGGAACTTACACCATCACCATCACGGGCGTGGGCGGAAGCGTTACCCAAACCGCCACGTTTACCCTCACCATCAGCTAGTCAGGGCGGTGAGCTTAACAAATGAAGGGCCCGGATCGTCGATCCGGGCCTTTTTCTGTACGCGCCCATGGGCTGTTTAAGTGGTGCTCTACGCCTCGCGTAAGCGTTGGGCTGTATGGTAGAATGGTGGAAGTAAAAGGTAGAAGGGTAGAATGAGCCTGAACATCAAGAACGAAGAGACGCACCAGTTGGTTCGGCAACTGGCGAAGATAACTGGAGAGAGCATGACTGCGGCGGTGGACAAGGCAGTCCGAGAGCGGCTGGAGCGGGTGCGTGCGACCAAGAAGAAAGGCAACTTGGCCGAGCGGTTGCTGCAAATTGGGCGCGAGTGCGCTCCTTTGTGGAAGGAACCGTACAAGTCGATGGATCATGGCGACTTGTTGTATGACGAAAAGGGTTTACCCAAGTGATCGTCGACACGTCCGTCATCATCGCGATCCTGAAGGACGAGGAAGATGCACATGCGATTGGCGCGGTCTTGAGTCGATCGCGGAATTGCCGCATGTCGGCGGTGAGCTATGTCGAGGCAGGCGTTGTCGTCGATGGCAGCCGAAATCCTGTATTGAGCCGGCGACTCGATAACCTGCTGCGCGATGTCGAAGTCTCTCTCGAGCCGGTAACGTTAAATCAGGCGCGCATCGCCCGCCAGGCCTATCGCGATTTCGGCAAGGGCAGGCACAAAGCCGGGCTCAACCTGGGGGATTGCTTTGCTTACGCGCTGGCAAAGGAGATGGACGAGCCGCTGCTATTCAAGGGTGATGATTTTTGCCATACGGATATTGAACCTGCGGGGGACTTACAAGGCTAACTTCACCTACTCCACAGTGACCGACTTCGCCAAATTCCTTGGCTGATCCACATCGCATCCTCTTCGCACCGCGATGTGGTAGGCCAGCAACTGCAGCGGAACGATTTCGAGAATTGACGATAGTTCTTCCGGCGCCGCTGGCACATATAGAACGTGGTCGGCTGATTCTTTAATCTCTTCGTCGCCTTCGGTGGCGAGTGCGATCACGACACCGGAGCGCGCTTTTACTTCCTTCAAGTTCGACATCGTTTTTTCATAGCGCACCATCGAGTCGGGATTGTTCGCATCCCGGGTGGCGACGATTACCACAGGAAGATTTTCGTCAATCAGGGCGTTAGGACCGTGCTTCATTTCGCCCGCCGGATATCCCTCGGCGTGGATGTAGGAGATTTCTTTGAGCTTTAACGCGCCTTCGAGCGCGATGGGATAGTGGATGCCGCGCCCGAGAAAGAGAAAATCCTGGGCGCGCTGGAATCGTTTTGCCAGATCTTCACACGCCTCGTCGTGCGTGAGAATATTTTCGAGCTTGCCCGGGATGAGTGTGAGTTCTTCGGCCGCCGTACGGATCTGCTCCGAGGTCATAGCGCCGCGAACCTGCGCAAGATACAAAGCAAACAAATACAGCGCGACCAGCTGGCAGGTGAATGCCTTGGTCGAGGCCACGCCGATCTCAGGGCCGGCGTGTGTGTAAATCGTTCCAGCGGCTTCGCGCGTGATCATGGAGCCGACCACGTTGCAGATGGCGAGCGTGTGCGAACCTTTCGCTTTGGCCTCGCGCTGGGCGGCGATGGTGTCAGCGGTTTCGCCGGACTGCGAAATCACCAGAGTGATCGTATCCGGGCCGACAATCGGGTCGCGATAGCGCCACTCGCTAGCGTAATCCACTTCGACCGGGACGCGGCCGAAGCTCTCGATCATGAACTTGCCGGCTTGTCCGGCATGCCAACTTGTCCCGCAGGCCACGATGTTGATTTTTTTCGCGGCGCGAAACTCCGCATCGGTGATTTGCATTTCATCGAGGAAGATTCTTCCGGTGTCGAGCGAAACCCGCCCCAAAGTCGTGTCGCGGACAGCGCGCGGCTGCTCGTAAATCTCCTTGAGCATGAAATGCTTGAAGCCGCCCTTTTCCGCCATGATCGGATCCCAGGTCACGTGCTGCACCTGGCGATCGATCGGTTTGCCGTCGAAGTCGGTGAGTTGCACGCCCGCGGGAGTGACCACTGCGAGATCGCCATCGGCAAGAAAAAAAATGTCGCGCGTGTGATAGAGAATCGCCGGCACATCGGAGGCAACAAAGTATTCTTCGTTGCCCAGGCCAACTACCAACGGCGGTCCGTTGCGCGCAGCCACGATTTTATTGGGCTCATCGACGGAAATAACGGCTAAGGCGAACACTCCAGTGAGTTCTTTCACAGTCTTGCGAACCGCTTCTTCGAGCGTGGGACGATTCCCGTTGCCAGTCTTGAACAAATGTTTCTCGATCAGGTGAGCAATCACTTCCGTATCGGTCTCAGTCGAAAACTTGTGGCCCTCTTCGATCAGCTTTTTCTTCAGGCTGAGATAATTCTCGACAATGCCGTTGTGCACGACGACGATTTTTCCGGTGCAGTCGCGATGTGGATGAGCATTTTCTTCCGTGGGTCGCCCGTGAGTAGCCCAACGCGTGTGGCCAATCCCGTAAGTGCCATGCAGCGGCTTAAGGCGAATCACCTCTTCCAGATTGCGCAGCTTGCCTTCCGCGCGGCGAACTTGCAGCTTCTCCCCGTTGCCGGCCACGGCAATTCCCGCCGAGTCATAACCGCGGTATTCGAGCCGCCTCAGCCCCTCAATAATGATCGGGACAACTTCCTTCTTGCCTACATATCCGACAATGCCACACATGCGGGAAACTCCAGAAATTCAGTCTGCGAGGGAGAAGCGAAACTCTTCAATCACCGGGTTGGTCAGCACTTCGCGCGCAATACGCTCAACTTCGGTTTGCGCTTCTTCGCGGCTTAACCCGCCATCCAGCGTAAGTTCGAAGTACTTTCCCTGGCGGACCTCATCCAGTCCCTTGTACCCCATCTTCTTCAGCGCACCGTGGATGGTCTTGCCTTGAGGATCAAGAACGCTTTTCTTGAGCGAAACGTAAACGTAAGCTTTCATGGGGATAAATGCATTATACGGCAGGAACGATGGAGCGCCGAAGCGCCCAGATTCGGCACCCAGCCACTTTCACGTTCAACCCAGTTCAGTGATTTGCTGCTCGATCATCGCCAGAGCTTGCTCCAGAACTTTTCGATAGCGCGGATTTTCCGTGGAGTGGATCTGCTCCATCATCCGGCTGCGCGAGAGCTTCAATCCTTCTTTGCGGGATTCGATTTCCTTTTGTTGAAGCGTCAGCCGAGGCTTATCGTTTCCGGCGGCCGACCTGGCATCGTCTTGCTGAAGCTCAACGGATTTGCTCTCCCAGCCTCGTGCCACGAGAAAATTATATTCCCTTTGTGCGCCAACTGGTTCGCAACTAGGCGCTTGGGCTACTCCCGTTTTGGGAAGGCTTGTTCGCAAAAACGAGGTTGCCAAGAAATACAGTTGTCGAGTTCAAATATGTGCTTATAATGCGAATGTCACTCTGGCCAGTTGTGCGGTGCGCTTTTGAGGGGGAGCGGGCCGTCAGGAGCAGTCAGTACAGTGGTCCCTTCGAGCGCGCCACGCTCTGAATTCGATGTGCAGCCATATTCCGCGCTGCTGCAGATGGCGGATGTAGTCTCTCGACGCCGAGACTCGGCGCAAGCTTTCCTTGAATCAGAAGAGTTATTGGGCGCTTACTTCAGCGCGTCGAGGGTGGGCTTGTGCATCCTCGATGCCGGCTTCCGCTATCTCGCGATCAACCAGACGCTGGCGGAGATGAATGGCCTTTCGGCAGACGCGCACCTGGGAAAAAGCGTGCGAGAGATATTGGGAGATATTGCCGAACTGGTTGAGCCCCAGCTGAAGAAGATCTTCGAGACCCGGCAGCCGGTCTTGAATCTCGAGATAAGCTTCATGCTTCCCACTCGCACAGAGCCCGGCCATTGGATCGCGCATTGCATCCCCCTCAAGAATGCGGCCGGCGAAGTGACGCAGATCGGCGCGGTTGTCGTCGAGATTACCGAATTAAAAAGATTGCAGGAGTCGCTTCGCGACGTTTCCGAGACCTTGCGGTTGGAGAAGAAGCGGCAACACGTCATGATGGAAGTCGGCCGCCTGCTGATCGCAAAATCTGATGTGCAGCAGGCCTTCCCGCAAATCTCGGCCTATTTACGTCGAATTCTCCGCCAGGAGTATGCGGCCCTCGCAATCCATGACGAAAAGAGCGGGCAGTTGGTCCGGCAGGCGATCGATTTTCCGCTTCGCAAAGGGCCTGCGCCTCCCGGCGAAATCAATCCGGTAGGGGATCCACGAGGCAAAGCCCTTCTGGATCGTGAGCCTCAGATTTTCACCAAGAGCGAGATGCAAGGCTACTCCGCTGGTTCAGCCGACTACTTGCTGGCCGAGGGCATGCAGTCGCTTTGTTGCGTTCCGTTGCTCCGGCCAACAGGACCTCTAGGCGTTCTAGTGCTCGGCAGCACCAGGCCAGACGCATTTAAGACTGACGATCTGGTGCTTTTGAATCAGGTCGCCGCTCAAATGGCGATCGCTTTAGAGAACGCGCGGATTGCGCGCGAAATCGAACTGCTGCGGAACAGACTGGACCAGGACAAATGCCATCTCGAAGGTGGGACCCATCCTCAAGCTCATTTTGAGGAGATCATCGGCGAGAGTCCAATTCTCCGGCACGCGCTGAATGAGGTCGCGATCGTTGCCGCCAGCGATGCGACAGTTATGATCCTGGGAGAAACCGGCACCGGCAAAGGGCTTATCGCCCACTCGATCCATCGCAACAGCAACCGCAGGGACAGAAGCTTCATCACCCTGCATTGCGCGGCAATTCCAACGGGTCTGCTGGAAAGCGAGTTATTTGGACACGAGAAGGGCGCATTTACCGGCGCTGTCACCCAGAAAGTCGGCCGCCTTGAACTGGCTGATAAAGGAACTCTCTTCCTCGATGAGATCGGCGAAATCCCCCTCGAACTGCAACCCAAACTGCTTCGCGTCCTGCAAGATCACGAGTTCGAAAGACTCGGAGGCACGCGGACGATCAAAGTCGATCTGCGCCTGATCTCGGCCACCAACCGGGATTTGGCGCGAAGCGTGGCCGAGAAAGAGTTTCGCAGCGACCTGTTCTACCGCTTGAATGTCTTTCCCATTCGCATGCCGTCATTGCGCGAGCGGCGCGAGGATATTCCGCTGCTCGTACGGTATTTCGTTCAAAAATTTTCTCACCAAATGAGCCGCGGCATCGAGAGCATTTCGAGTGACATCATGAGCGCTCTGGTCAATTGGCATTGGCCAGGCAACGTCCGCGAACTGGAAAACTTCATTGAGCGATCGGTTATTCTCTCCGACGGAACGGCCCTGCTAGCGCCGCTGGCTGATCTTCAAGCAGAGATCTCCAGCTTTGCGGAAGACTCGCTGGAAGGAACCGAGCGCGAACTTATCATTCGCGTCCTGCGAGCAACTGCTGGAATGGTCTCCGGTCCCACTGGAGCGGCGCGCCGGCTGGGCATGAAGCGCACCACCCTGCAGTCAAAGATGCAGCGGCTGGGAATTACGCGCAGAGACTACACAAACCGAAGACCACAATAGAACGTTTGTCAATACAGCTAAACCCCTAAGTGCCGAGTGAGTCGTAAATTGCCGAAGGGTCGGCATGGGGCTCATCGTGAATCTTCTCATTCTGGCAGTGTGAGCTTTTCCTTCTATAACTTAGAGCGTTCTAGCGAGAAATCCATTCTGGAACGATAAGTGCACGGCATTCCTTCATCGGGACGACGCTGGGGCAGTCTTCCCGATTCAGACGGACGAGTTGCACCCTCTCTACCACCGACTCCGTCCGGGTCAGGAGTGAAGCTTGTTAGTAGCCAGGAACTACCAGCCGGCCAACCTAGTGCGCCTGTTGCCCGCGACAGTCAGAACTTTAGCCCAGCCTTCGGAGAATTCCAGGGCTGACAATTGGCGCGGCAGGAACCGCGCCTTCACGAGCGCCCGGCCGCCGATTCTCCCTGAGCTCGCGGCAGTGCCCATACAGCGGCGCGATCAACTTCTGAGCGACGCCAACCCAGACGAAATCGATCCTCTTTACTTATTCGCCTGCCAATTGGAGTGGGAGCAGAGTTCCGACCCCAGCGCGGCATGGGAAGTGATTTCTGCCGCGCGCGGTTCCAACGTTGGCTCGCGAGCCCACGCGCGAGCCTTGCTGGAACGTTTGCAACTGGTGCAAGCACCACCCCCGGAACAGATTCCCGCTGTCGAGGAAGACCTCGACAGTTCAATCATGGAGGCAAATATGAAGACGCCCTACGGGCTCGAAATCATCGAAAGCTGCATGGCCTGCAAAGCGAGCCGTGAAGGCTTCTTCTGCCGCTTTTCCCCGGCCGTTCTGCGAGCAGTCGATGCAGTCAGCCACCACACCATTATGCCTGCCGGCGCTCTGTTGTTCGTGGAAGGCCAGACGCCGCGCGGCGTGTACATAGTCTGTTCCGGAAAAGTGAAGCTCTACACGACTTCAAAAGAAGGGAAGGTTCTGATTCTGAAACAAGCCGAGGCTGGAGAGGTGATCGGATTGAGCGCTGCCATCTCCGGCACGAACTACGAAACGACCGCCGAAACCGCCGTACATTGCCAGTTGAATTACATCGGCCGGCAGGACTTCATGGCTCTCCTGCAGAACGAGACCGAAGTAGGCGCCCATACAGCCATGTCGCTCAGCCGTGAGTTCCAGGCTGCGTATCGCGACATCCATGATCTTGTGCTGGCCCGCTCGTCGTCAGGAAAGCTGGCGAGGCTGTTGTTGTCGTCGTGCTCCACCTCAGTGGTTCCGACCTCCGGAGAAGTGCACTTGCGTTCCGTCATGACTCACGAAGAAATGGCGCAGCGGATCGGTTCCTCACGCGAAACTGTGACGCGGCTGCTCAGCGAGCTAAAGAAAAAACGCTTGATCCGCCTGGATGGAGCGAACCTGATAATCCGCAGCCGCAGCGGCCTGGAAGCGCTAACAGTGTAGTTCCTCCCCCGCCGTCGAGGGCGGGATTCCAGAATGGACCCGCCCTCGGAAATGCAGTACCTAGTACCTAAGTACCTAAGTACCTAAGTACCTAGTCTTGAGATACCGGCAGCAAAGCGGGAGCAGAATGATTTTCTCGGTACTCGGTACTAGGTACTAGGTACTCACAGCCCAAAAAGTTCGCGCAGCCTCTTCGTCTGCGCACGGCTCACCGGAATTTCGGTCTGCTTCTTATCGTCCATGCGCAGCTGATAGGAACTCTTGAACCAGGGCACAACCTCGCGAATGCGATTGATGTTCACCAGATAGGACCGGTGAGCGCGCCAGAACAATCCGGGATCGAGGCTGGCCAGTAATTCTTCCAAAGTGCGGCAGTTCGAATGCCCCTCCATGCCCGTAGGTCCAGCCGTCACCACCGTGATTACGCCGTCCTCAATCGAGGCGTAACAAATCTCCCGTTGATCAACCAAGAACATCCGCCCCAGCGCCTTCAGCAGAATCTTCGAGGTCTGAGGTTTAGGCGCCTGCAGCATGCGCACCAGCGTGTCGATTTTCTCCGCCGGCAACTCCTCCGATTCCTGCTGCGCGCGTGCCTTCTGCACCGACAGCGCCACGCGTTTCTTATCGAAAGGTTTCAGCAGGTAATCCACCGCGTTCACTTCGAACGCCTTCACCGCATACTGGTCGAACGCGGTGGCGAAAACAATCTTCGGCAGTGGAATCTTCTTATCGAGAAGCTTCTTGATCACGCCGAAGCCGTCGAGCCCCGGCATTTGCACGTCAAGAAAGACGAGATCGGGCGCATGCTCTTTGATCAGGTTGACGGCTTCAATACCGTTCTTGCCCTGCGCGACCACGTTGACGTCGCCAATGCTCTTAAGCAGATAGGCGAGTTCATCGCGGGCAAGTTGCTCGTCGTCCACGATCACCGCAGAAAGAGGCATTCCATCTCCTGAAATCGAGCGCCTATGAAAAGTATAGTGACCGCGTTTCGCGCGAGTCAACGCGGCAACTCGATTCCAGAGCTGACCTTTTCAGATGAGCAGTCAGATCACCCGCGCTAAAATTCAGCGTTGCTGCTGCATCATGCTGCCCAGGTCCATCTTCGTAAAGCCGGTCGGGATCTCAAACAGGCTCGCTGGCTGCGCGCCTTCCTGAATGTTGTGCAATTCTCCGCTGTTGCTCTTGCCCTCCCACTTCACCGGAAAGCGCAGCTTCGGGTCGAGCCAGAAGTGGCTCACATCCCCGCTCGAATTCGTGGCCTCGTATTTCACCGTGCTGCGGCCGTTCACCGTATCGGCGCCTACCTTGTGGCAGCTGCCGCCCTGATTCTGCGTTTTTTGCCAGTCGCCGCACGCATTCTCGACATCCCCGGTCGCAAACAAAGCGCTGCCAAATCCCACCTTCTGATTGGAAGTCTTCGCCGCCGTCTCCATATACATATGTTGTTGCGGCATCAGGATAACCGACGTCTGCGTTGCATAATTCACGATAATTGCGCCTCCGCCCTGCGAGCCTTTGCCCTGCGACTCGATGCGGACCTTATCCTTGGCGAAGTAAATCTTCGCCTGATTGGACGCGCCCTGTTTCTGTGTGTCGACCACTTCGGCAGAAAACTCGGCTTGCGCCAGCACAAAACTGGCAGCCAACATCAAAGCAAGAAAACAGGAAATGCGAGTGACCAATCGAAGCATGGATCTCCTTGGGATATTGCCGCGCGGCCCAGATACCTGTCGGCCACCGCGATCAAAAGCGATGGAAGCATAACAGAAGTTGCGCGCACATCCCAGTGAAGCCGCTCAAACTACACTCTCCAGCGCCAGCGCCATCCCCAGTCCACCGCTCACGCAGAGAGTGGCCACGCCGCGCCGCGTATTCCGCTTCAACATCTCGTGCAGCAACGTCACCGTGATGCGCGTCCCAGTGCAGCCAATCGGATGCCCAATCGCGATCGCTCCGCCGTTCACGTTGAGCCGGTCACGATTGAAATTCAGTTCGCGGTCGCACGCGAGCACCTGCGCAGCGAAAGCCTCGTTCAATTCCATCAATCCAAATTCGTGCAATCTCAGGTTGTGCTTCTCTTCCAGCTTTCTCAATGCCGGCACGGGACCAATCCCCATCGTGCGCGGATCGACTCCCGCCGATGTCACAGCCGAGATTCGCGCCAGCGGCTTCAAGTTATTCGTCTTAACGAAATGTTCGCTCGCAACAACAACCGCAGCGGCGCCATCGGTGATTCCGGAAGAATTACCGGCGGTGATTGTCCCAGTTTTCGAAAACACAGGAGCCAGTTTGCCCAGCTTCTCCATGCTCGCCTCGGCAAACGGATGTTCATCGCGGCTGAACGTAGTCGTGCCTTTCTTGCCTTCAATCGTGACCGGAGCAAGCTCGGCATCAAACCGTCCAGCCGCAATCGCCCGTCCGGCGCGGGTTTGCGACATCAGCGCATACTCATCCTGCTCCTCGCGCGAAATCTTGTAATGCTCGGCCAGCACTTCGGCGGTTTCGCCCATCACCATCTTCGCCATCGGACAGAAGAATCCATCGCGATACATGCCATCGACCAAATCCTGATTGCCCAGTCGGTATCCCCAGCGCGCCTCCAGATAATAAGGAACCCGCGACATGGATTCGGTGCCGCCCGCCAGAATGCAGCTAGCGTCGCCGAGCAGGATCGCCTGATAAGCCAGCGCGATCGACTTCATCCCAGAGGCGCACGCTTTGTTCACTGTGAACGCCGGCGATTCCTGCGGCACGCCGCTGCCAATCGAAATCTGCCGCGCCACGTTCGGCCCGCCGCCAGCCTGCCGCGCGTTGCCGAAAATAGTTTCCTCGACCTGCGCAGGCTGAATTGCAGCGCGCTCGATCGAAGCCCTGGCGGCCACCACGCCCATGTCAGCCGCCGTCAACGAAGCCAACGATCCGCCAAACTTCCCAATCGGCGTACGCACCGCGGAGAGAATATAGACTGCCTGCAAAGTGTGCCTCCGAAACATTTGAGTCTAGCAGGGCGGGGAAAGATACGGGATAGGCCGCGAGCTTAAAGACCAGGCGCTTGAAATGTTCGGCTAGACGAACGGGTTTTCGATCTCGATGCCCTCAAGTTTTCGTCCGGGCTGGAGGTCTTCGCTATAGAGCTTTTCGCATCGGCCCTCCATAGCCGCCGCTACGATGAGCGAGTCGTACCACGAAATCCGATGCCTCTCTCGTATCCGCAGGGCCTCGAAATAGATCGCGGGCGAAGAATGCACGGCCAGCAGAGGACGCAGCACAGTCGTGAGATATTGCTCCGCCTCGGCCACAGTCATCGGCTGAGCAAAACGGCGGAACGCTACACTGAAAAATTCTTGAACGACCTGATAGCTGACAATTCCTTCACCAGTGTCGGCGGCTCGGCGGATCAGATCTCCCGCCTTCTTTGCCTTCGAGGGAGCATTAGTGTCGAAAGCATAAACAAAGACATTGGTGTCGAGGAAGAATCTAGCGCTCATTCATTTCTTCCCGTGTGTAAGGGCCGGAGGAGCGCACATGCCGCATTCGACGCATCAGCGCATCCACCGCAGCTCCGCCCCCTGCCTGCGCGGCGTACTGCTCCAGCCACTCGCGAAAAGCCGCGTTCAGGGTCTTGTGCTGCGCTCGCGCCACCAGCCGCGCCTGCTCGATTAAGGTCTCTTCCGCGCTTAGGGTGATATTCCTCATACTGTTACAGTGTACACTATTTCAGTGCGATTTTGGGTGATCTTCAGCGGCTTGGCTGCCGATAATCATTTTGTAACTGGGCAGGTTAGCGGCCCCGGGCTGAAGATGGCCCAGGGGTTTTGTATTTTGAGAGGAACTCCAACAACGAGCCGATATCTCGTTCCGCCCTTGCCATTCCCGCTAACCTCCGGCATAATAAGTGTTTGTCTCGACCTCGCCGGACTCTTCCGGAACAAGGATATATCTGTGTTAATGATTCGACTGTCGCGCATGGGTGCGCGTAAACAACCGCACTATCGCATCGTGGTGATTGAGAAGGCGCGCGCGCGCAATGGCCGGCCGGTGGAAGTTGTCGGGACCTACAATCCCCGCACCAATCCCGCCAGCGTCGACTTCAAGCGCGAACGCGTGGACTACTGGGTTTCGAAGGGCGCCCAGATGTCAGACCGCGTGGGCAAGCTTTATTCCAAGCCCGCGGCCGCATCGGTTGCTTCCGTCGCGTAACCAATCCCATGCCTGAAACTTCTCCTAACGTAAGTTTGCTCATCGAGCAGATTGCAAAGTGGATCGTAGATGAGCCCGACCAGGTTTTCGTCGAGCATCTCGATGACGACGTAATCGAACTCGAAGTTGCCGAAGGAGACGTAGGCAAAGTGATAGGGCGGCAGGGTCGCAACGTCCGAGCCCTGCGCACGCTTCTAAGCGCCGCCGGAGTGCGGGCGCGCAAGCGTTACACGCTGGACGTCATCGACTAGAAGCGGCAGAAATGGTTTGAACGCGATCGGCGTTAGTCGCACCGCCGCCATGTGGGAATTGTTTTGAAAGGGCGCGGCATTAAGCCGCGCCGCTGTCGGGGCACTAGGATTTGGGCTTCAGCCCCCGAGGGAGATGCGCCTCCCTTCGCGAAGAAATGCCGGGAGAAACGGACCATTCGCGATCCTGAAACAAGCGGCGATTTCATTACCTTGGCCCGCGTGGTGAAAACGCAGGGCCGCCGCGGCGAAGTTGCGAGCGAGATTCTCAGCGATGTGCCCGGCCGGTTCGCTGTAGGAATGAAATTGCTGGCGCTGCCGAAGGAATCGAGTCGCTGGCGCGATCTGAAAGTAGAAGATCTCTGGCCGCACAAAGGTCTTCTGGTGCTCAAGTTCGCCGGAGTAGATTCGATCTCCGACGCGGAAGCACTGGTAGGATGCGAACTACAAGTGCCAAGCATCCAGCGTTCAGAACTAGAGCCGGGCTGGAATTACGTTAGCGATCTGGTGGGTTGTACGGTATTCGACCACAACCGCGAGATCGGCCGTATCGAAGATATTAAGTTCGGAGCAGGCGAAGCGCCGCTGTTAATTGTGTGGGATGGAGCGAGGCGAGTAGAAATTCCATTCGCCGAAGCGTATCTAGAAAGCGCAGACGTGAAAGCAAAGCAGCTAAGAATGAAGTTGCCCGAAGGCCTGCTAGAAGTAAACGCCCCGATAACGGAAGAAGAGAAACAAGAGCAGGCAAAACCGGAAAGAAAGAAAAAGCGTTGACAAGAAATGATCCGAAGCAAAGCTTCTCTGAGAACTGAGAACTGAATTCCGCGATGAAGGCCGACCTAGTAACGATTTTTCCGGACTTCTTTCGCGGACCGATCGATTACGGCATCACCCGCCGCGCTCAGGAATTGGGGCTGGCGGAAATTCAAGTCCACGATCTGCGGGCTTTTACTCACGATCGTCACCGCACCGTGGACGACCGGCCATTCGGCGGCGGCGAAGGCATGGTGCTGAAGCCGGAACCGCTGTTTGAATGTTTGGAATCGATGGGCCTCGCGTCGCGGGAAGATCGCGTCGCAGGACGCGAGAAGCAGTCGGTAATCCTGCTCTCGGCGCAGGGACAAAGGTTTACGCAGAAAGTTGCAGCGGAGTTGGCATTGCTCGACCGCATCGTTTTAGTCTGTGGGCGGTATGAAGGAGTCGACGAACGCGTGGCAGACTTTCTCGCCGACCGGGAAATTTCTATCGGCGACTATGTTTTGAGTGGCGGCGAGATTGCAGCCGGAGTAATCGTAGAAGCTGTCATGCGCTTGCTTCCGGGTGCGGTTGGGAACGAAGCATCAACCCAACAAGAATCTTTCACGATTGAGGCGAAGGCGAAAAGCACGAGCGGTGCGGATTCGACCTGCGGGTCGAATGGATTGCTCGATTATCCGCACTACACGCGGCCCGCAGAGTTTCGCGGGATGGCAGTGCCGGAAGCGTTGATGTCCGGTAACCACGAAGAGATTCGCAAGTGGCGACGCCAGCGCGCGCTGGAGAAGACGTTCCGCAACCGTCCGGATTTACTCGAGGGCGCGACGCTGAGCGAGGAAGATAATAAATTTCTAGCTGCGATTAAAAATCGCAGCTGAGTTTCACAATCGGATTTCACGAAACAGGTTTCACAAAACACGAGATCAGGATTTCAGAATTCAGAAGGACTAAAAATCATGTCGAACTTAATCATCGAAAGACTGCTGGCAAAAACTCAGCGCACTGACATTCCCGCCTTTCACCCGGGCGACACCGTTCGCGTTCACGTAAAGATCAAAGAAGGCGACAAGGAGCGCTTGCAGGCATTTGAAGGCGTGGTCATCAAGCGCGACAACGGCCCGCAGGCCAGCTTCACCGTGCGCAAGATCAGCTTTGGACAGGGCGTAGAGCGCATTTTTCCCATCCACTCCAAAGTGATCGACAAAGTCGATCTCCTGCGATCATCCAAAGTTCGCCGCGCCAAGCTGTATTATCTGCGCGGACTCAAGGGCAAAGCGGCTCGCCTGCGCGACGTCGAGCGGCCGAGCTAAGCATTATTGTCGGTGCTTGTCGCTGGAACCAATTGTTGCATCGCGCGCGTGCTCGGATTGCCCGGTGCGATGCGGCTCAAGCAATCTCTGGTTCACGATCGCTAAACAATATGTTCGGTGATCACTTCGAGATCGGCAAAGTCTTCGCTGCGCGGTTTTTTCAAGCGCGTCAGAACATAATCGAGCAGAGGACGATCGCCTTGCCGAATCTCCTGAAACTCCACGCCCATCGCGCTTCCCGCGGTGTATCTCACATGCCCGCGCAGCGCGATGCTGACATCGCACATATTCAAAATCAGCCGTAAGCCAGTTCCAGCCGCCAGCGCCTCGCTGCCACTGATGAGGCAGCCGTGTTCGGAAAGCTGTTCCAAACGGCCTTCGCCGCGCGAACGTCCGCCGATTTCTGCCAGATCTGCCTCACCTTCTACCTGAAACCGCGGTCCTCTTCGCCGGTTCTGTTCGCCTTTGCGAGAGCCATTCGTCGGGCGAGTTCGATTCGGTCCAGATGCGCTGACCGGAAGATATTGCTCCTCCATTTGCCGCAGCTCTTGTTCCCACGGAGTCTTGTTGCCCTCAATACATTCCACCGTGAACTGCCCTTGCAGCGCCGAGTCTGGATCGGCAGTCCAAACTACGCGGCACAACGATTTGCTGCGTCCGCGTTCGATGGTGATCAAATCTCCTACCTGCACATCGCGCGCGCTACGCAGCCGCGCGCCGCGCGGATGAATGTCGTAGGTACACGCAAATTCCATTCCGCCGCGTTCACCGTTCTGCATGTGAATCAGGCGAACCGGAAGCGCGAGATGGATTAACTTCTCGATTCGTCCGGCAATTTGCGGTCTGACATCTGCCGTCGACGCACTTTGCTGGGGCTGCATTTCTTCAGCGATCACAACTGCTCCTCATGAAACTGCTTCTTACCAACGTCAACATAGCAGTACATGTCCTAACGGACAATGTACGTTCGTAATCGGAGTAATGGTTACCGAGCGTCGTTACTTTGCGGCAAACGATGAGCCTGAAAGGCTTATGCGAGCGTGGTGAATTCTGGCTGTGGATTTTTCTCGCTTGCGGAAGTGGCTTCTTGCAGGTAAAGATGGTCGAACACACTTTCGATTTCAATGTCGAGCACTGCGAAGGTTTCGCCCAAGTTCGAACTCTCTCCGTCGGCAGCGAAACTGCGCTTGCTGAAAAAGCTGCGCTGCACGCTGCGTTACGAAAAAAACGCCTGGGCGAGCGGCGCTGTGCTGGTCGCCGGCGTGGATGAAGTTGGCCGCGGATCGCTGTTCGGGCCCGTGGTGGCAGCGGCTGTGATACTTGAGCGCGGGTATCGCGTTCGCGGACTGCGCGATTCCAAGCTGCTGTTGCCGGAACGGCGCGAACTGCTTGCTCCGCGCATTCGCGAACATGCTGTTGCCTGGGCGGTTGCGGCCGTTGATGCGGCGCGCATTGACCAGATCAACATCTACCAGGCTTCGCGACTGGCTATGCGCGAAGCTGTTATGCGGCTTGCGCCTGCCGCCGATCATCTCTTGATCGACGCTGTGCGGCTTGACTGCGAAGTGCCGCAGAAAGCCATTATTCATGGCGACGCGCTTTCTGCGTCGATTGCGGCGGCTTCGATTCTGGCCAAAGTTGAGCGCGACCGCATGATGTGCGAATGGGATGCGGTCTTTCCCGAATACGGCCTGGCATCGCATAAGGGTTACAGCACGCCACAACATTTGGCTGCTTTAGAGAAATACGGTCCGACGCCGCTGCATCGTCAGTCGTTCGCTCCGGTGTGGAGCAGTCCGGTTGAGCAGGACGTGTTCGAGTTTGACTCGCCTATAGAGCTTCCAGGCGCTTAGCGCGAGCGCAAAGTTCGCACGGAGTTCCTCTTCGCTCTCTTTCTTTCTTTCATTCTTTCCAGCGCCAAAAAATTGAACCCTGATAGTCATCGGCTGCCGGTTACCTTCGTGGATGGTAATAGCCCCGATGAGCCATTTACCAAACTGCGGGCTCGGTTTAGTCTCCTAATTGAGCAGCACTTGGGGGAGGGCTGATCAACTTACGTCCCACGACTCTAACGAGTCTGGGGCGTTTTGTTTTGGGCGCTAATATTTATTGCGCGATTTATTTACATCGGGGTATCTGATCGATCTGTTTCGTCAGGGATGCTCCCGGTCTGTACCCACCCTTTGGGTACCCCTCCCCACCCCCCTCGATATCTGGAATCATCGAGTTAGACATGTTTTGGCCCGCAAAATCTAGGGCCTAAAGAACTTAGATACTAAAATATAGACAGCAAAGGACTTAATGGCGGGACGGCTGGGCGTTTGCCCGACTGTCACGGCCTCCATCATGATTGCGCAAGTTCGATGTGCGGCGCAAGGTCAGATGTCACAATGGGGCTGTGGAAATCTTTGTGAGTTTAGATCCCGCAGTCTGGGGTGAGCGCGCAATTTCTTTCACGATTCCGCAGGCGGGCGATGCGGGATTATGATGGGCGGTGTTTTCCATCCGGAGGGTAGGACCTTACCTTCGGGCCGAACCCTCGGAGGTAGTTGTGAATAGCCAGCGGTATGGTTTGTTCAACTTTATTTGCCGCATTCTCAAGTCGATTGTCGCATTGACAGCATTAACAGCCAGCCTGCTGGTCGGTGCTTTTGGCCAGAATAATCCGGTGCCGCAGGTTGTAGGGCCGCCGCATCCGCAGGCGGTAGCGCCGGGCGGCGCAGATTTCACACTGAAAGTTTATGGCGCAAACTTTGTCCCGGGTGCGGTGGTGAATTGGAACCGCCTGCCAAGGGCCACGACCTATATTTCAGGCCACGAAGTGGACGCCACGATTCTCGCTAGCGACATTGTTAGTAACACCGCGGGCTACATTACAGTGACGAATCCGCCGCCCGGTGGAGGGCTTTCCAGCGCGAGTTGGAGCCTTGTGGAAGTGCATGACCCTACTGCGACGATCGTTCCCGGTGAGCCGACCCGGAATTTACTCGGGGGCACCGAAGACCACGTTCTCCTTATAGCTGACTTCACCAATGACGGCATACTGGACCTCGCAACGGGCTCCGGTACGATTCGTTTGGAACTCGGCAACGGCGATGGAACTTTCAATTTCGTCTCAAACATGACTTATTCCGCCCTGTCGCCATTTGGGGACGACAGCATGGCCTACGGCGACTTCAACGGTGACGGTAATGTGGATTTGGCCTACGCTGCTGGTTGGGGCAGCCGAAACAACTCCGTATTCGGAATGGCAGTGAACTTCGGCGACGGTAAAGGCACGTTCGTCCCCGGTTGGCAGTATAGGGAGAGCGGTGAGGCCGGTTCCATCGGTGTTGTAGTTGCGGGCGACCTGAACCGCGACGGCAGTTTAGACCTAGTGGCGCAGGGGCCACCTGCATTGGCGATCTTCTTAGGCAACGGGGACGGCAGCTTCGCGGAGTCAGTGACGTATCCGAACGACCTGGGAGGAGAAACTCTGCTCGCTGATTTCAACGGCGACGGCATTCTGGATCTGCTGATACAGCAACAGCGAGCTTCCACATTCGTCAATCCGATCACCATAGCCTTTGGCAACGGCGATGGCACTTTTAAGACTCCGGTAACCATAGCAACGCCTAGCGCAGGGTGCGGTTTTGGGCCAAACGTTCTGGTAACCGATTTCAATGGAGATGGCAATTTGGACATTGCCTTTTGTACGGCGACCAGCATCGGGGTACAGATAGGCAATGGGGATGGTACGTTCCAGAAGCCAACCTATTACGACGTGAGTTCGCCTGATTACGGGTTCAGCTTTGCGGTAGGTGATTTTAATTCCGATGGGCATACCGACCTGCTTGTCTCCGCCTTTGACCAGGGTTTTCTGGAAATCCTGCTGGGAAATGGCGACGGGACGTTTCAGCCCAGATCGCAGGTCAAGCTACCCGGCCCTCCGCGCCAAAGTGGTGAAGAGGGTATCGGGACGGGCGATTTTAACTCGGACGGCCTGTTGGACTTTGTGTTTCAGTTAGACGCTACCGGCTACGGAGTGTATCTCCAGCAGTAGTAAAGGCGGCAGGCTGTTCGGCGCACGCCGCCTTCATTCCCGGTTTGACCCTCTGCCTCGCATTCCTTACACTTGAGAGTGGTTTCCGCTTGGCAGACCATTAATCCTGTGGAGGGTTTCCTGAGGCGACTGCGGCTAGGTTCGTTGTTTGCGGCCTTGTTCGGGCTATTGGCGGTGCTTTGCGTGGGGCAGGACCAGGCTTCGCCGAATCCGGCTGCGCCGGCTGCGGTTGCTCAGGCTCCGGGTGCGCAGGGTCAGGCTCCGCAGAATCCTTCTACTCAGAGCCAATCCCAAGCGGGGCAGTCTTCTTCTAAGGATGCTAATAAGGAGGAATCGGGGGATCCGGCGGATTTGCCTAAGGAGCCGGTTGCGCCTGCGAAGGTGCCTTCGCCGCAGGTGCCTAAGAATCCGGTGCCGCAGAATCAGTCGATGATTTCGCTGGACAGCAGCGAGACGCTTTTTTCTGTGCTTACGGCTTTGAATGCTTGCGGGTACGATCAGGATGTGACTATTTCGGACGCTACGCGGAGCAATGTGCGGGCTGAGGTGCAGAGGAATTTGCGGGACTCGGAAGCGGCCGAGGAGGCGCGGACGGCTTTGTGCGAGTTCTATCAGGGGCATAAGGCGTCGAACGATCCGAATCGAAATTTGTCGCAGTATATTTCTTTGGCTTTGTATATGGATGGGCCTCCGCACTTTGCGCCGCGGGTGAAGGAGGATGATCTGCCTCCGGATGCGTTTCAGATTACGGGGTTTGGGGCGCTGCTGGAGCGGTTTTACGAGAGCGCGAGGCTGCACTCGATCTGGGAGCGGCATCGTAGTGATTATGCGGCGGCGATGCGGCGGTATCATGAGCCGCTGGCTAAGATGGTGTTCGATACTGAGATTTATTTGAAGCAGCCTTCGTCGCAATATCTGGGACGGCGGTTTACGGTGTATCTGGATTTTATGGGGTCTCCGAATCAGACGGATGCGCGGAATTATGGGGCGGATTATTACGTGATCGTGTTTCCGGCTCCGGCGGGGTTGGGAGGCGCGTCCAGCTCGGGTTTGAAGATGGATCAGATCCGGCATACGTTTCTGCATTATGAGTTTGATCCGCTGGCGTCGAAGCATTACTCGTCGATCAAGCGGCTGGAGCCGCTCTTGCAATCGGTGAAGCGCGCGCCGCTGGAAGAGAGTTTTAAGACGGATATCTCGCTGCTGGTTACGGAATGCCTGATACGGGCGATTGAGATTCGGACGTCGGGAAATAAACAGACGGCGGAGGCGTTGCGGACTCAGGCGGTGGATGACACGGTGAAGCAGGGTTACATTCTTACGCGGACGTTTTACGACGATATTGTGGCGTTTGAAAAAGATCCGGTGAACATTAAGGGAGTGTACGGCGACTTTCTGGAGAATATCGACGTAAAGAAAGAGGAGAAAGCGGCGGCGGAGGTGCAGTTCGCCAGTGCGGCTACGCCGGAGCTGGTAAGGTTGTCGCGTCCGGAGGAGCGGAGGATGCTGGTGACGGCGGAGAAACGGCTGGCGGCGGGCGATCCGAAGGGAGCGCAGGAGTTGGCACAGCAGGCTTTGGATAAGAAGATTGGAGATCAGGGGCGGGCGCTGTTTATTTTGGCGGAAGTGGCGGTGGCGAATAAGAATCGGGATGGAGCGCAGGATAGTTTTAAGAAGGCGATTGAGGCTTCGCAGGATCCTACGGTGGTGGGATGGTCGCACGTGTATCTGGGGCGGATTCTGGATATGAAGGAAGAGCGCGAGGCGGCGCTGCAGGAATATCGCGCGGCATTGGATGCTGGCGGAAAGTTGCCGGAGGTTCGGGCGGCGGCGGAGCGCGGGCTGGAGCAGGCTTATGAGCCTCCGGCTAAGGCGCAGTGAGGACATTGGGTAAGTTGGCAATTTAGTAATTTGGTAATTGAAGAACTAAAATCCGTTTAATTACGCAATTACTAAATTTCCCAATTGCTAAATTTTTTAAGGAGAACGCATGAGGCTTGCGGCGATTGTTGGTGCGGTGCTGATGATATCTACGTGGGGATTATCGCAGAATGCTCAGAGCAACGCGCAGAGCGGCGACAAGGGCGCGGCGCAGAGTGCTCCGGCTGGGCAGGCGGCGGCGCCGGCAGGGAAGCGCCGGCCGATGGCTAAGACGCAAGAGGAATATGCCGCGTTCAATGCGGCGAATGCGTTGACGGATCCGGCGGCGCAGGAGAAGGCGGCGAACGATTTTGCCGTGAAGTTTCCGGACAGCGAGTTGCGCGTGCTGATTTACAAGTCGGTGATGCACGGGTACCAGCAGGCCAACAATCTCGACAAGATGATGGAAATGTCGCAAAAAGTTTTGGGCTATGACGCGGATGACCCGGAGGCTCTGATTATCGCCGCGCAAGTTCTGGCGGAGCGCACGCGGGATACTGACCTGGACAAGGCTGACCGCCTGGCGGAGGCTAGAAAAGATGCGCAGCGCGCGCTGGTTACGGTGGATACGGATGTTCCGAGCGCGGGTTACGCGCCGGAGCAGTTGACCGCGTACAAGAGCTTCATACGCTCTGAGGCTTACGAAATTTCAGGAACGCTGGATTACAACGCGAAGGCGTGGGGAGATGCGGAGACGAATTTGAAGAAGTCGATTGAGGCTTATCCGCAGCAGGTGGATCCGATTGCGGTGTTCCGGCTATCGGTGGCGCTGGATATGCAGAATAAATATCCGGAGGCGCTGAAGTACGCAAACCAGGCGGTGGATTCGACAAAAGAAGGCACGCCTGCTGGGGACGCGGCGCGGAAAGAGAAGGATCGGTTGACGCAGTTGACCGGGAGCGGGGCGCCTCCGGCGAAGTAGTAGACGGAGCTGATTGCGGAAAAATGCGTTACCAATGCGGGGCCGGACCACCGGGGCTAAAGCCCTGATTGATTTCAGGAGCTTTACGCGGCGCTGAAGCGCCGCTCTTCCACGGCGCTGCATGCCACGAGTTGCGTGCCATGAGTTGCGTGCCACGGGACTGCATGTTTTTTTAGTTTCCCCGCAGCCTCTGAAGGTTGTTAATTTTTCTAGCTCGGCGGAGCGGCTGAAGACGAGCCCTTCCCGAGCAAAAATTTATGCAGAACGGCCGATAGTATTTTTGCATCTCCATCATGAGAGAACGGGAAATCACTGGGCTGGAGGCGGCGTTGGGCTACCAGTTTCGCCGCCGTGCGGTGATTGAGCAGGCCCTTACTCACAGTTCGCAGGCGCGCGAGCAAGAGTCGCAGCAGGCGGGTGAGAGCAAGCACCGAGTCAATGACAACGAGCAGCTGGAATTTCTGGGTGATGCGATTCTGGCTCTCGTTACCAGCGAAGAATTGTTTCAGCGGTTTCCGCAGTTTCGCGAAGGGGAGCTTTCGAAACTGCGCGCGCATGTTGTGAGTGAGCGGCATCTGATTCGGGTGGCGCAGCAATTGGAGTTGGGAGAGTATCTCCGGTTGGGACGGGGCGAGGAGAAAAGCGGAGGGCGCGGCAAGACGGCTTTGCTGGTGGATGCTTTGGAAGCGATTCTGGCGGCGATCTACCTGGACGGGGGAATGGAGCCTGCTCGCGAATTTATTTTGCGGGAGATTCTGGCGCCCGAGCTGGAGCGCATGGAACGCGAGGGCGGCGCGCTTCCCATGAACGATTTCAAATCGGCTCTGCAGGAAACTTTGCAGGGATTGGGTATGGCGCAGCCGTCATATGTGCTGGTCGAGGAAGCGGGGCCGGAGCACAGGAAAACGTTTACGGTGGAAGTGCGTCTTAACGGGAAGAACGGTGAAGGCCGAGCGGAGTTTGTGGGACGAGCGCAGGGTTCTACGAAGAAGACGGCGGAGCAGGATGCGGCGCGGCAGTTGCTGGCTTATCTGGCTTCGCGGACGGAGCCCGCAGGAACGAAGCAGGCGCGAAGTAAATGAATTCTCCAGCAGTACATTTAGCGGACGGGGGTTCCCCGGATGAACATACTCCGGCGAGCGCTGCTGCGGACGAGCCTTCTTCCGATGCGCGCACTCCAGGCGAGCCTTTGCCCGAGGAGCAGTCCGCAGTAGAACCGCCCACAGTAGCGCAGCCCGCTGGCGGTAATGTTTCGCCTGTCCAAAAGAAACCGGTTTCAGCGGGAACAGATGTGAGCAGTTCGTTGCAGTCGCTGATGGGGACGGTGGTGATCGCGGTGTTTGTGATCACATTCATCGTACAAGCGTTTCAGATTCCTTCTCCATCCATGGAGAATACGCTGCTGGTAGGCGATTACCTGCTGGTGAATAAGCTGTGCTACGGGGGCGGCAGCGTCGCCGATTACTTCATGCCTTACCGGCGTGTGCGGCGCGGAGACATCGTCGTTTTTCATTATCCGGTAAACCCGGCGCAGCATTTTGTGAAGCGCGTGGTTGGTGTTCCCGGAGACCGGGTGCGGCTGATCAATAAACAAGTTTTTGTGAACGGCGTGGCATTGAAGGAGCCTTACGCGCGCTTCATCCGACCTTCGAATGATTTGTTTCGCGATAATTTTCCCCGGCTGGATGTTTCACCGGGCGAAACTCCGGAGTGGTGGCTGCAATTGCGAAAGCTGGTCGAAGATGGCCAGTTGATCGTTCCCGAAGGACACTATTTTGTGATGGGAGACAATCGGGACGACAGCTACGACAGTCGATATTGGGGGTTTGTGCCGCAAGCCAATATTATTGGGCGGCCGCTCCTGATTTACTGGTCGGTGAAAGAAACCGAGCCGGATGTTACTGCGCCCTCGTCCATGGGCGATAAGCTGTATCATTTTGCTTATGCGATTACGCATATCTTTCAGATCACGCGCTGGAACCGTACGTTGCGCCTGGTTAGGTGAAACAGATTTGGTAATTGGGTAATTTAGTAATTTGGTAATTTGAAACTGCAGTCCGATTCTCTTTAGGACCTGATCAACGAGATTGGATGGGTAGATAGTGGCTAAGAAAGACGGCAAGGCGAAAGACAACGCGAAGGCTGAGGTCGACGAAAAACCGAGCGAGACTACAGTGGAGTTTCTGGCCTCGCTGGCCGCGGTGCTGGTGACGGGACTCTTCATCATCACATTCGTCGTACAGGCGTTTGAGATTCCTTCGAGTTCGATGGAGGAAACGCTGCTGATCGGCGACCACGTTTTTGTGAACCGGATTCAGTTTGCGCCGAAGACTTTGTGGACGGGACCTCTGTTGCCTTATCGCGAGGTGCGGCACGGCGACATTGTGGTGTTTCTGCATCCGGATGCGGCTTATCTGGGTACGTACGTGGTGAAACGCATCATGGGTTTGCCGGGCGACCGCATTCACCTGATTAATGGCGTCGTTTATCGAAACGGCGAAAAGCTGGACGAGCCGTACATCGATCATGACAAGGACGAGCCGAACGATCGCTATCGCAACAGTTTTCCTGCCGTGGCTCCGGAGGATCCGAATATTTCTCCGAGGTGGGAGACAGAGTTGCCGTCTTACATTCAGAATGGCGACCTGGTGGTCCCTCCGGGGCATTACTTCGCGATGGGCGATCACCGGGGCGTCAGCCTGGATAGCCGCTACTGGGGATTCATCCCGCAGGAAAATATAATCGGACGGCCCATGTTTATTTACTGGTCATTCGAGACGCCTGCTGATCAATATACGAAGACTGGCTTCGGCGACAGGATTGGTTTTCTGGCGCATACTGTGCTGCACTTCTTTGACGAGACACGCTGGGGGCGAACGCTGAAAAGGGTGCAGTGAAGAATTTTTCCTCCAAGCGGTGGGTTGCGACTGCGGCAGTAGTAATTCTGCTGGCATTGTTTCTGGTGCGTCCGGGTGTGTCGCGGCTGAAGGCGCGCATTGCGAACTCGATCAGCCTCGCTGTGGCGCGTCCGGTTGAGATTGGTTCGGTCCATCTTCGTTTTCTGCCGCGACCTGGTTTCGATCTCGACAATCTGATCATCTACGAAGATCCAGAATTTGGCGCGGAGCCCATGCTGCGCGCGCCGGAAGTTGCGGCCGTGGTGCGGATCACTTCGCTGTTGCGGGGACGGTTGGACATTGCGCGCCTGGAGTTGACTGAGCCTAGTTTGAATCTCGTGCGGCGTGCTGACGGGCGCTGGAACCTGGAAGCACTGCTAGAGCGAAGCGAGCGAAATCCGCTGGCGCCGACAGGGAAATCGAAATCTGAAGCACGCCCGGGTTTTCCATACATTGAAGCAAGTGCGGGGCGCATTAATTTCAAAGCGGGGCAGGAGAAAAAACCGTACGCGCTGCTGAACGCGGACTTCGCGCTGTGGCAGGAATCGGAGAACACATGGGGAGTGCGGCTGAAAGCAGAACCGCTGCGCACCGACATGAATCTGACCGACACTGGCTTGCTGAGGATGAATGGGACATGGCAGCGGGCGGGGAGCCTGCGCGAAACTCCGCTGCAGTTCAGCATGGAGTGGGACCGGGCGCAACTGGGGCAACTGACCAAGTTGGTATCAGGAGACGATAAAGGCTGGCGCGGAGAAGTTCAGCTGAACGCTACGCTGAGCGGCATTCCCGCAGCTCTGCGGGTTGCGACCGATACGTCCATTCAGGACTTTCATCGCTATGACATTCCGAGCAGTGAGGGGCTGCGGTTGAGGGCGCATTGCGATGCGAGGTATAGCTCTGCGGAACGTGTGATGCATGAGATTTTCTGTACTGCGCCGGTGGGCGACGGCATGATTACACTGCGCGGCGATGCGGGGCTGCCGGAAGTGCACGAGGTGGATTTGTCGTTGAACGTTGAGAGTGTTCCGGTCCGTGCGGTGGGACAACTGGCTCGACGTGCGAAGAAGGATTTGCCGGCGGATCTTGTTTCTTCCGGAAGCGTGCAAGGCAACTTCACAGTGCGAGAAGATGGGACGGCGCTGCGAAGAGCCGAGTTTCGAGGACGCGGTGAGATTGTTGATCTTCGCTTGCAATCGACGAGCAACAAAGTGGAATTCGCTCCGGGAAACGTGCCGTTGGTGTTGAGTTCGGAGCGAACTGGAGCTCATGTTTCATCGAAGGGAAGGTCGGTTCACCGGTTCGATGCCGAGAATTTGTCGTTGACGAACGAGTTGCGTCTTGAGTGCGGACCTTTTGCTGTGGCTCTGGGACGGCCTTTGGCGGCGCAGGCGCGAGGCTGGGTGACGCGGTCAGGATACGGGTTCGCGATTCGCGGAGAAGGGGAAGTCTCGCACATTTTGCGATTGGCCAATCTGGCGGGGCTTCCGGCGGTGAAGGCGGGTGTGGAGGGAGTGGCAGAGATAGAGTTGCAGGTCGCTGGATCGTGGGCGGAAAGCGTAACGGGAAACGCAACGGGCTTTTCTCCGCCGGAGGTAACTGGAACGGCGCAACTGCACAATGTTCGCGCTCCGGTGCGGGGAGTGAGTGAGCCGGTTGAAATTTCTTCTGCGGAATTGGAACTGTTGCCGGATGAAGTGCGCGTGAGAAGGTTGAGCGCGCAGGCCGCCGACGCGCACTGGACTGGGTCTATGGCTTTTCCGCGTGGTTGCGGAACGCCGGGAGCGTGCCTGGTCCGTTTCGATTTGAATGTTGAAGAGATGAATCTGAGCGAGTTGGCTGAGTGGCTGAGTTCGCAGCCGAGCCAGCGCCGCTGGTATCAGGTGCTTACTTCCGTCGAGCCGACTGCGCCGACTTTTCTGCAAAACCTGCGGGCTTCGGGCAAGGTGAATGCCGGGCGATTGCTGATTCACGATCTGGTTGCGAATCGGGTTTCGGCGGCGCTTGACCTGGAACGCGGGAAGCTGAAGATTTCTGATTTGCGCGCGGATTTGCTGGGGGGAAAACATCGCGGCGATTGGCAGGCGGATTTTACTGGGGAGTCTCCGGCTTATGTGGGAAGCGGAACTTTGACCGGCATTTCGTTGCAGCAGTTGGCGGATGCGATGCATGATCCGTGGATTTCTGGAACGGCTGGCGGAACCTACCGGATCACGGCGTCGGGCGCGGAGTCTGGGGCATTCTGGGAATCGGCTGAAGGCGGGTTGCAGTTCGATCTGCGAGACGGAGAGTTGTCTCATATTTCGCTCGCTGGTGATGAAGGACCTTTGCGCATCGCGCGCTGGCAGGGGCGCGCGCGGCTGACTGGCGCGAAGATCGAGGTTGAAAAAGGGAAATTGGTTTCTCCTACGGAAGCGTTTGAGATTGGCGGGACTGCTTCGCTGGGGCAGGTGCTGGATTTCAAACTTGCGCGGAGTGCGGATGTGAAATCGGCACATGCGAGTGCGGTTGCTTACAGCATCACGGGCACTTTGGCGGAGCCGCTTGTGGTGGTGAGTTCGACGCCTGAGACGCAGGCGGAGTTGAAGCCGTAGGGTTCGGCTAGAGCGACCTCAGGGGCTGAAGCTCCTTTTCATTCTTGCGCTAAAGGGCACGACTGAAGTCGTGCCCTTCCCTAGCCTCCTCCCGGAGTTCTTCTCGGCTTCGATCCGACTAGGGAACGTATCCTGCGCCGCGCAGAACTTTTCCTGGCAAAGCTCCCGTCATCTTTCCGTGGTCGATCACAGGCACTCCGTTCACGAGCACGTAGTCCATTCCTTCGGAGAGTTGGTTGGGATTGTCGAAGGTGGCTAGGTCGTGGACGGTTGCGGGGTCGAAGATTACGATATCGGCCCACATGCCTGCCTTGAGCACGCCGCGATCGGTGAGGCGCAGGCGCTGTGCCGGGAGCGCTGACATTTTGCGGATTGCGTCTTCGAGCGTCAAGACTTTATCTTCGCGAACATACTTGCGCAGGATGCGCGGGAAAGTTCCGTAGGCGCGCGGGTGAGGATGCTCCTGGCCGAGAATGCCTTCGGGCGAAGTTCCGGAGGAATCGTTGTCGATGGAGACCCAGGGCTGCTGCAGCGCTAGCGTGACATCGGGCTGCGACATTCCGAAGACGGCCACGCCGGCATAAGGATCGTCGATTAGGAAATCGAAGAGGGTGTCGATTGGATCTTTGTTCCAAAGTTTCGCGATCTCGGAGAGGCGCTTGCCTTGAAGGGGGAGCATCTTCGGATTTTGCACTATGCCGATCATGATGGCGTCGGGGCCGGGGATTTCCTGCCATTCGTTGTCCCAGTCTTTTGATGGCGTGAGCATGTCTTTGCGGATGCGCTCGCGAGTGGCAGGGTCTTTGAGGCGCTCGACTAGCTTTGGCGTTCCGCCATCGTGGGCCCACGACGGAACGAACGCGGAGAAATCGTTGAACCATGCGGTGTAAGCGTAGGTGTCGGCGGTGATGTCGGCGCCGGCGGCGCGGGCGGCTGTGATTTTCGCGACGACTTCGGGCATGCGTCCCCAATTATTTTTGCCGGCGACTTTGATGTGCCAGATCTCAACGGGAACGTGGGCCTCGCGGCCGATGCGCAGGGCTTCGTCAATGGCTTCGAGCACGGAGTCGCTTTCGTTGCGCATGTGGGTGGAATAAATGCCGCCGAATTTTCCGCCCTCGGCGGCGAGAGCGATCAGTTCTTCAGTTTTTGCGTAGGGAGCGGGAGCGTATTCGAGCGCGGTTGAAACTCCGACGGTGCCGTCTTTCATGGCCTCGCGCACGAGCGCCTTCATTTGATCGAGTTGCTCCGGTGTGGGCTGCTTGTTGTCTTCGCCTAGGACCATGCGGCGGACTTGGGTTGCGCCGACATAGCTTGCCAGGTTGATGCCTGTGCCCTGCTTTTCGAGGCGCGCGAAATACTGGCGGAAGGTTCGCCAATCGGGAGTGATTTTGTAATGCTCGTAGCCTTCGTGATCAGTTTGGATGATGGCATCGTTGAGCGGCGCGATGGAGCCGCCTTCGCCGGTGATTTCGGTGGTGATCCCTTGAAAGATTTTCGAAGGCAGGCGCGGTTCGACCAAAATGGAGAGTTCGGACTGGCCGAGCATATCGATGAAGCCGGGCGCAACTACTTTGCCGGCTGCGTCGATAGTGCGCTTGCGGGGCGCGGTGGTGAGGTTGCCGATGGCGGCTACTCTTCCGTCGCGGATGCCGACGTCGCCGGAATACCAGGGAGAGCCTGTGCCGTCGATAATGTGGCCGTTGGTGATTACGAGATCGTAGGCCGCGGTCGTCGTTTGAGCAGCGATGAATGGCGCGGCTGCGAGAAGTGAGATCGCGAGTGCGAAGTTTAGTTTGATGACGTTCATAAATTTGCTCTCGAATTCCAAAAGGCTGAAGACTCGGAGTGCGACCACGGGGGCTTAAAGCCCGGATTGTTTTTTATACTTTACGCGGCGCTGAAGCGCCGCTCTTCCACGATTTACCCTTCCACGTTTCTTGCGAGGCGTCGCCGGTGCGAGATTGCTCCCAGCGCAATCCAGATCGCGAGCGCCAGCCATTCGTACATCGTGAAATGGCCGGGGATTGCTGGAACGATTTTCATCAGTAGCATCGCAATCGCTACGAGTAGCCCAAAGCCTGCAATCGACCATTCGATTGCCGACAGATCTAACTGGCCGGGCAACGTTCCAGCGCGTCCCATATTAATGTATGCGGCGCAGGTCGCGGCCCATCCGATTGCGCAAGCGACCGAGCCGACTTCGGTGATCGGCACCAGGATCGCGTCTCCGAGCAGCATACACGCTGCGGTGGCGATCCCGATGTAGAGAACTGCGGTTGACGGCGTTTGATGTTCGGGGTGGATGCGGCCAGCGCGGGGATCGACCAGGCCGCGGCGTCCCAAGGCGAACAGCAATCGGCTAGCGGCTACGAAATTTCCGTTGAAGCATTTGAAAAGCGACAGTAACGCTGCCGCTAGGATTATGTTGACTATCCACCGCGAACCTACCGCGCGCTGGAAGGCTACCGCGGTCATGAACTTCTCGCCGGTTAATTCGTGCCATGGGGCGACGAATGCAACTGCCGCGATGATGATTGTGTAGAAAAGAATGCCGATGAGGACGGCCATCCAGATGGCTTGGAGAAATCCCTGGTTGCGAAATTCGGAAGTGGATTCTTCCGCGGCTTTGCTTACTGATTCGAATCCGGTCATGAAGTATGGGACGACTTGAAGCATGAGCAGGAACGAAACCAGCGGCGCATGCGTGAAGAGCGGAGGGAAGTTGCGCGGCGAACCTTTGCTTACGCCGAGCGCGACGAAGACTACGAACAGCGCGAGCGTACCGAAGGATGTCCAGTTCTGGAAAGTTGCGCTGAGCCGGATGCCGCGGTAGTTGAGCGTGGTGAGGAGCGCTGTGAGAGCGAGTCCGACGATGAGGTGCGGAAGGTAGACTGGCCGCCCGGCGATGCGGTAGATCTCGAGCGAATCGAGCGACGGGATGATGTAGCCGGCGATGCGGCCGACTGCTACGGCTTCCCACGGGCAGACGATGAAGTAGGCGAGCATCATCATCCATCCGGTGGAGAAGCTGACGGGTCGCGAGAAGGCAGCGGCAGTGTAAGCGATTTCGCCCGCGGCGTCAAGCATGGCGGCCACCAGCCTGCCGTAAACCCAGCCGATGGGGAACAGAAGCGCGCCGCCGATGGCGAAGCCTAGCAGCGCGCCGAGCGTGCCACCGCGTAGCAGCCAATCGTCCATGACCACGAGCCAGCCGACGCCGACCATGGTTCCCCATGCGAGGGTGAAGTAGTCGGTGAGGCGGAGTTTGCGGGCTAGTGCTGACATGGAGACGACGTCGATCTGCGGAGGGCGAATTATAATGCATCGAGGGCGGAGGACTGCGAGTCAGATCTTCGGAGCGCCGTGTAGGGTGTCGCATGATGGGGCGTTGCGGTCGGTGCTATGAGCAAATCGAGTAGGTACGCAATCGTTTTTTTCGGCGTGGCCCTCGTATTGGTTGCGGCTAACGTCCACAATTTTCTGCGACCGAAGACCTGCTATGACTGCTTTTTCCCTTACGGAATACCGTTCACGTTGTATCAGGAAGGTGGAGAGGGGGGCGGTGCTGGGATAGTGTGGGTGGGATTATTGGCAGATGCAGCAATCGTAATCGTCTCCTCCCTTATCGTCGGATCGGCCTGGCGGGCTTTTGCAAAGAAGTCTTCCGACTGACCCAGCCGGTCGTCTGACGGCCTCGGTCTCGAAATCCGCGGCCTGCGTGGTAGTATCGACATTACCCTCGCATGATGCTGCAACCTGTTAATTTGGGCGCTGCGCTTCGTTGTGCCTTGTCGCGACTCTTGAAAAACGGATGACACCTTCGACCAACTTGCGGAAGCGCGTGCTTAGCGGCATGCGCTCGACCGGGAAGCTACATCTGGGCAACTACGTGGGCGCGCTCGACAACTGGGTGCGCATGCAGGATGAGTATGAATGTTTTTTCTGCGTGGTTGATTGGCATGCGCTCACGACCGATTACGCCGACACTTCGCAGGTGAAACGAAATTCGTTGGAAGTCGCGCTGGATTGGCTGGCGGCAGGGCTTGATCCGGAGAAGGCCGTGATCTTCATCCAGTCGCATGTTCCGGCGCACGCGGAATTGCATTTGCTGCTTTCGATGATCACGCCGCTGGGCTGGCTGGAGCGGGTTCCGACTTACAAAGAGCAGCGGGAAAACATCAAGGATAAAGATCTGGGAACGTATGGATTTCTGGGCTATCCCGTGCTGCAGGCGGCGGATATTCTGATGTACAAGGCGGACGTGGTTCCGGTGGGCGAGGATCAGGTAGCGCACATCGAGCTTACGCGGGAAATTGCCCGGAGGTTCAATGGATTCTACGGAAAGCGCGGAGATGTTTTCCCGGAGCCGCAATCATTGCTCACGCGCGCGCCGAAGTTGCCGGGCACGGATGGCCGCAAGATGTCGAAGTCGTATGGGAATGCGATCTTGCTGACGGACCCGGAGCCGGTGGTGCGGCAGAAGTTGAAGACGATGGTGACCGATCCGGCGCGGGTGAGGCGGTCCGATCCCGGAAATCCGGATGTTTGCCCAGTGGGCGACCTGCACAAGATTTTCAGCTCCAGCGATACGATGGAGAAAGTGAATGTCGGCTGCCGATCGGCGGGGATCGGGTGCATCGAGTGCAAGAGTTGGGCGGCGGATGCGCTGGTGCAACTGTTGAGTCCCATGCAGGAGCGGCGCAAGAAATTCGAGGAGAATCCGCGGCTGGCTTGGGATATTCTTGAGGCTGGCAGCGAACGGGCGCGCCAGGTTGCCGCAAAGACGATGGACGGGGTGCGTGACGCAATGGGAATGTCGCTTGCATATGAGCCACCGGTGGTGAACGATGCCAAGTAGCATGCACAACAGAATTGTTGCGACGGACGGCGCGCCTGAGCCGCTTGCGCCGGTGCTAGTGGCGAATCGACCTGCGGCTTCAGCACGATCCGAAAAAAAAGAAGAGAGCGATTCTCCGTTTGCGGTTTCGGTCACGGATGTTTATGAAGGCCCGCTGGATTTGCTGCTCGATCTGATTCGCAAGCAAGACATCGATATTTACGACATTCCAATCGCCCGCATCACGGAACAGTATCTCGCTTACGTGGAAAAGATTCGCGAGCTGGATGTGAATGTTGCGGCCGATTTTATTTATATGGCTGCGGTTCTGATTCACATCAAGTCGAAGATGCTGTTGCCGCGTGATCCTTCGGCGAAGGCGGAGGAGTTGGAAGATCCGCGCACGGAGCTGGTGAACCGGCTCTTGGAGCACGAAAAGTTCAAGTCCGCGGCACAGATGCTTTTGCAGAAGCAGCAGATCGAAGACGCGGTGTTGACGAATCCGGCTCTGAAAGAATTCATGGATGCCGAAGGCACCGAACCTGAGATTGCGGCGGATGTGATCGACCTGGTGAAGACGTTCCAGCAAATTCTAGAGCGGGTGCGCACGCGGCCCGTGATCAATGTGGATGAAGAGACGGTCACGGTTGGCCAGATGATTGACTATCTTCGGCGGATGCTGGCGCTCGAATCACGGCCGATCCGTTTGAAACAACTTCTCATGCGCGTGCCTTCGCGGCACGCTCTGGTCTGCATGTTTCTCGCATTGCTCGAAATGGTACGGCTGCAGGCGATTCAGGTTCGGCAGGATCAGATGTTTGGCGAGATTGCCGTGCGCAAGCATATTGGGTTCGATGCCGTCATGGCGGAGCAGGCGGCTGTGAGGGATGATTGGAGATGAAAAAGCAGGGGTCAGGGGGTAGGGGTTAGGGATTCGTTGAACAAAGCCGCAGAGTTTTTCTGACCCCTATTCCCTATTCCCTGAATTTTCTTATGAGTTTGAAAGCTCAACTCGAAGCGATTATTTATGCGGCGGAGACGCCGATTACTTTTGAGCAGATATTTCAGCTCGTGAAAGCGTCTGTGATTGCCGACGGCGCGGCGGATGAGGCTGAGGTGAAGTCGCGCGTGCGGGCAACGCTGGAGGAATTGGTTGCTGACTACGGTGGCCCTGACCATGGCATTGAGATTCGGCAGGTGGCTGGCGGATATCGCATGTCGACCAAGCCTGAGCAGCACGAGATGGTGCGGAGTTTTGCTAAGAGTTTGAAGCCGCCGGTGCGACTCTCGCTCCCGGCTTTAGAAACGCTGGCTGTGATTGCTTATAAGCAACCGGCCACGGTGCCAGAGATCAGCGAGATTCGCGGGGTGGATTCGGGTGGTGTGATTGCAACTTTGCTCGAACGCAAACTGATTACTACCGCGGGGCGCAAGCAAGTGATTGGGCGTCCGATTCTTTACAAGACGACGAAGGAATTCCTGATGCGGTTTGGATTGAAGGACGTCAACGAGCTGCCCAGCATGGAAGAGTTCGAGAAGCTGGTGGCGGAGTCGTTTCAGAGTGAGTTGATTCCTGCGGAAGATGCGGCGCAGCCGGAACAGCACGATTCTACTCAGGTGGAAATCGCGGAGAGTTCTGATTTGAAATCCAGCGCCTAAAGGCGCAATCATCTTTGCGGAAGTTGCGGCATGGCTGGAGCCATGCCCTGATACGAATCAGACCGTACGAGTCGGACGCGCGAGTCGAGCCTACAAATCGAGCGTTCGAGTTGAGCGTACTTATCAACACCTCAATTTCTCGGATTGGAAGCATCCACACATGCCTGCTGAACGCCTACAAAAAATTATTGCCGCTGCTGGAGTTGCTTCCCGCCGCAAAGCCGAAGAACTGATCAGCGCGGGCCACGTTAAAGTGAATGGGACTGTGGTGACGGAATTGGGGACGAAGGCGGATCCCGATACCGATCACATTCGTGTGGATGGCAAGCTGCTGCAAGGCGCGCAAAATCACGTTTACCTGCTGCTGAATAAACCCAAAGGTTACGTCACTACTGTGAGCGATCCGGAGAAGCGGCCGACGGTGATGCAATTGATTCGGGGAGTGAAGAAGCGCGTGTATCCTGTGGGACGGCTCGATTATGCCAGCGAGGGGCTGCTGCTCTTGACTAACGATGGCGCGCTGGCGAACAAGTTGATGAAAGCGGCTTCGAATGTGCCGAAGACTTATGTGGTGAAAGTTGCGGGGGCTCCGAGCAATGAGGCGCTGGAGAAATTGCGCGGCGGAGTTTCGATTGAGACTGAGGGCGGCCGGCGGGTGCGGACTGCGCCGGCGGGCATTCGACTGATTAAAGAAGCGAACAATCCGTGGTACGAAGTGACTTTGATCGAAGGCCGCAATCGCGAGATTCGACGCATGTTTGAGAAGGTCGGGCATCACGTGGAGAAGATCAAGCGCGTGCGCTACGGGCCGCTGACGCTCGATGTTCCGCCTGGGGAGTTTCGCACGCTGACCTTGCAGGAAGTCGACCGCCTGCGCACCGCCTGCAACAAACCGGTGGCGGGAACGAAGCCTTCCGTGGCATGATGAGCGGCAATCATGAGCCGCTTCTTCGATATAGTTTCCAAGCCCGCCCGTAACCTGGGCACAATGAATGCTCCCAGCACGACGCCGGCGGCGCTGGAGCGCCGGTCACGCCTCATCAAGCTGGATTCCAATGAAAATCCTTTTGGTCCTTCGCCGCGCGTTGTAGATGCCATGCGGGCAGTGCTGAGCGCGGCGAACTTTTATCCTGACGACGATTGCAGCCAGTTGCGACAGGGTTTAGCCACGCATCATGGAGTGCCGGTGGAGCAGGTGCTGGTCACCGCGGGCTCAACCGGGATGCTGAGTTTGCTCTGCCAGACGCTGCTTGCGCCGGGACTGAATGCGGTGACGAGCGAGCGCTCATTCATTGTGTATTCGATGGCGGTGCAAGCGGCGGGCGGGCGTTTGGTCGAAGCGCCCATGCGTGCCGGCGAAGACAGCTTTGATCTCGACGCGATTCTTGCCGCCATCGACCCGAATACGCGCATTGTGTTTCTGCCCAACCCCAACAATCCCACGGGCACTATGCTGGACGCGACTGTGGTGGGGCGGTTTCTGGCGCAGGTTCCCGGCCATGTGGTTGTGGTTCTGGATGAGGCTTACTACGAGTTCGCGCTGGGCTTCGCGGCGCTGCGGCGAGTGGCGTACCCGAACTCGCTGGAGTATCTCCGCCAGGGTGCGAGCGTGGTTGTGCTGCGAACATTTTCGAAGGCGCATGGACTTGCCGCGTTGCGCGTGGGCTACGGTCTGGGTCCCGCGGAATTGCTGGGATACTGCGCTCGCATGCGCAACACGTTTTCGGTGTCGTCGGTCGCGCAGGCTGCTGCGCTCGAGGCCATCAGCGACTCCGAGCACATTCAGCGCGTGGTGGAGAATAATATTCTGCAGTCGCGGGTTCTTGCGCAGGGTTTGTCGGCGCTCGGTTATCGCGTGGTCCCAACTTCTGCTAATTTTTTGTTCTGCGATCTAGGCGAGGATGCTGCAGCCGTCGCTGCCCGTCTGCAGGATGAAGGAGTGGCCGTGCGTCCACTGCGGTCGTGGGGTGCGCCTAGTTGCATTCGCGTGATGATCGGCACGCCGGAGCAGAATCACGCGTTTCTCCAGGCGGCACGGACGATTGCAGGGTCGGGATCCAGAGGATCGCAAGCCACCCCAGCGATCACGTCAGCCGTGTAGCCTTCGAATTACTGCGATTTAGGTTGCGAAGTTTTGCCTCTTGACCCGGTTAGGGTGCTGACTCTCGTTTTAAGTATCGAGGGTTAATACCCTGCTGGAACGACTGCGTCTTCCGGATATCCCGGCATTCCAAACTCGGGAACGTCGAGACCTTCTTCTTCGACCTCCGGGGCAACGCGCATGCTCTTCACTTTATTGACGCACCAGAAGACTGCGTAAGTTGCGCCGAAAGCCCAGGCTGCGTAGAGAGTCGCTCCCATGAGTTGACACAAGAACTGGCGTGTGTCGCCATGGATTAAGCCGGTCACGCCTTGGCCCGCATGGCCCAAGTAACTGGTTGCGCCCACGCCGTTCCACCCGGCGCCGTAGACGCCGTCGGCGAAGATGCCGACGCTGACTGCGCCCAGCCATCCGCAATAGCCGTGAACGGAAATCGCGCCGCACGGATCGTCGATCTTGAGAACTCGTTCGTTGAAGAGAACGCCGAAGCAGACCACAATCCCTGCGAGCAGGCCGATGACTACAGACGCCGTGGGAGACACGAAGGCGCAGGGGGCTGTGATCGCGACTAATCCCGCCAGCATTCCGTTGCAGGCCATGGTAATGTCGGGTTTGCCGAAGAGCCAATACCATAGAAGCATCGCTGCGGCGGAGCCTGCGACGGCGGCGAGATTTGTATTCACGGCGACTACGGAGATGCGAAGGTCGGTGGCTCCGAGAGTGGAGCCGGGGTTAAAGCCCATCCACCCGAAGAGCAGAATGAACGTGCCGGAGACGACATAGACAATGTTATGGGCAGGGAAGACGCGAATCTTTCCTCCGGGGCCGTATTTGCCGAGACGCGGACCCAAGATAATTGCTAGCGCCATCGCGCAGAAGCCGCCGACGGCGTGCACTACGGTGGATCCGGCGAAGTCCACATAGCCGTGGCCGAGGTTTAGCGTGGAGCCGACTTGCGAGAGCCAGCCTCCGCCCCAGGTCCAGCAGCCGGAGATGGGATAGAGGATTGCGCCGATGAAAAGTTCACAGAGCAGAAATGCCCAGAAGGTAATGCGCTCGCAGACGGCGCCGACGATGATGTAGCCGGCGGTTTCCATGAACACGACTTCGAATAAAGTTAAACAGTTGCTGGCGCTGTCGTAGGCTGGGCCGACTAGAAAAAATCCTTTGCCGCCGACGAAGCCCCACTGGCCGCTGCCGATCAGAAAATGATTGAGTGTGGGAGTGCCGCCGAGGTTGACGGGCGCGGCGTTGATGGCGACGGCTCCGAACTGGAATGCGTATCCCACGGCGTAGTAAGCGAGGAAGGCGAAAACGTAGGCCGCGAAATTCAGCATCATCAAGTGGGCGGCATTTTTCTTGCGCACTAACCCGCAGGTGAGCAGGGCGAAACCTGCCTGCATGAAGAGGACTAGGTAGCCGGTATTCAGGGTCCAGGCGAAATTTGTCGCTACGCGGACGTGGCCTACGCTGTCGGCGAGCTTTACAGCTAGCGGTTCTTTCGCCACCTGGGCTTGATAGTCGTCGAATGCTTTCTTGTTTGCGGCGTAGTCTGGAGCGGTTTTGTCTGTGGGCTCGGTGACCACGAAAGAATTGCCGGCGGCGTCCACTGCATTGGTCTTGTCACCGGTGGCTGTGCCGGAGGGATCGGGCTTGGGCGCATCGTCGGCAAAGCATCGTGTGGAGAGCGCGGTCAACAATCCTGAGGCTAGAAGAATGACGGCGCAGGCCGACAAGAATGACGCACGCAGGGAGCGGCTGTGCGGTGGTTTTATCATTTCTGGTTGCTCCTGTTTATGAAGGGTGGGCAATTCTTAGAGGGGTGGGCGTCGACGGCACCGGCAGCAGCGCATGCCGACACGAACGAATTACTCACACAGCGCGAATGACCGTGGGCGGACTCCTCCATCAGTGTTGGTGGCCTACGAATCGGATTCAAGCGTATCGCAGAAGATAAAGGCAGGCTTCCAGTGAGTCCAATTCATATTTCTTATGGGGGCTATCAGGCGCGTCGATAACGTGGAGGAGTTCTATCCGGCGGATACCGCGACCCTCGCGGCTCCGTACAGTCCTGCATCGCTGCCCAGCAGGGCGCGGGTGATGATGGTTTTTCGTTCGGTGCGGCTTTCGGTTTGGGCCGCTGCGCCTTCTTTTCCTCGAGCATCGCTGCTCAGCGGATCGGTGGGAGCCGTGGCCGCGTAGACTAGCGAACGTTCGCGCAGTTCCTCGAACATGTTGGGAGCGAAAGCATCCCACGCGCTCGAAACGCCTCCGCCGATTACGAACATATCTAGATTCAAGACGTTGATCAGGCCGGCTAGAAGTATGCCAAGGTAGCGGCCGAAGCTGCGGAAGATGCGGCGGGCGTGCTCGTCTCCTTGGATCGCGAGGTTGTAGATGGACCTCGCGCCGAATTCAGGGTCAGACGATGCGGCTTGAGCCAGCGATGGGGCTTCGCCGCTGGCGATCGCTTCGCGGGCCATGCGCATAATCGCGGTCGCGGAAGCGTACTGCTCGGCGCATCCGTGATTACCGCAGCCGCAGGGACGGCCTTCAGGCTCGACAGTGACGTGGCCGAACTCTCCTGCCATGCCGTTCATACCGTGCCAAATCTTTCCGGCGAGAACGATGCCTCCGCCGATTCCGGTGCCGAGCGTGACCGCCGCAACGTTCGGAACGCCTCGGGCAGCGCCTAGCCACTGTTCGCCGAGTGCGGCTACGTTGGCGTCATTTTCGAGGACGACCGGGGCACCTAGGCGGCGCTCGATCTCGGCGCGCACCGGATATTCTTCCCAGCCAGGAAGATTCGCCGACTTGCGCAGCATTCCGGTTTGCATGTCGATGATGCCGGGGATGCCGATGCCTGCGCCAAGAAGTCTTCCCGTTGCTTTGTATTTAGCGGAGAGACGCTGGATGGCGTCGCACATTTCGTTGATGACCTGGTCGCGGCCGAGAATGACTTTGGTCCCGAGGGTGACTTTTTCGAGAAGCTGTCCTTCTGCGCTCACGGCGGCAATGCGAAGGTTGGTGCCTCCGAGGTCGACTCCGATGGAGAAATCAGGCATTGAGGAGAAGATTATCAGAAGTGCGCGGGAGGGTGCTGATTGTTGATTAGAGCACGGTTAATCGATATCCGCCTCTGTGATGGAAACGCCTTGCGAGGCCGCCGGTGCGCGAGCAGGTGAGGGGTCCTTCGACTCCGCGGTGCTTCGCTTTGCGAAGCCCCGCTCCACTCAGGATGACACGTGGGAGGAGCTTACTTCTGGCACTTCGGGCAGTAGTGGCTGCTGCGGCCGGCGATTACTATGCGCTTGATGGGCGTTTTGCAGACTAGGCAGGGCTCGCCTTCGCGGCCATAGACGCGGTGTTGCAGTTGAAAGAAGCCAGCTTCGCCGTCGGCGTCAACGTAGTCTGAGATAGACGAGCCGCCGAGCGCAATTGCCTCCTGCAGAACTTCTTTCACTGACACTAGCAGCTTGGATAGTTGGTCGCGAGTGATGGTGGAGGCGCGGCGGCGCGGGCGAATTCCGGCACGGAACAAAGATTCGTCGGCATAAATGTTGCCTACGCCGCGCAGCAGCTTTTGATTGAGCAGCGCACTTTTGATGGGAGTCTTGCGGCCACGAATTAACGCTACGAAACGGTCGAGATCGGCTTCCAGCGGCTCAATGCCGCCGGCGTCGAAGTCGCCGGCGCGGGCGACGCTGAGCCGTCCGAAGCGGCGGGGATCGACAAAGCGCAGTTCCATGCCTGAGGCCAACTTCAGAATCGCGTGCGTGTGCTTGAGAATATCGGCTTGCGGTTCGCAGACCTGCAGGCGTCCGGTCATGCCCAGGTGAACGATCCACTGCGCTTGCGTGGGTGGTGTCTTCTTTTGTTTTTGTTCGAGGTCAAACACGATGTGCTTGCCCATGCGCCGCACGGTCGCGATTCGGCTGTGCTCAAGCGTTGCGGCGATTTCGCGCGCTGAAGATTTTAGCGGTTCCGGCTTGCGTCCCAGCCAGATGGATTCGATCACATCGCCGGAGACGCGGCGTGCTAATCCGCGGGCAATGGTTTCTACTTCGGGGAGTTCCGGCATGACTCCAGTCTACAGCGGAGGGAGGTACAGCAACGACCAAACGTTTCACCGCCGAGAACGCGGAGCTCGCCGAGATTTCTATCTCTTGCTTTCTCGGCGCACTCGGCGTGCTCGGCGGTGAATAAGACTTGTTGGGAAGATGATTAATCTTTGAGCGGCACGACGGTCTGGCCGTCGCGGCAGAGGGTTGCGACTTTTTGTAGATCGCCGTTGGCCTGCGGCAGGGTCATCACCGGTCCGTAACAGTAGACCGCGTGGCCGCTGGCGGCAAAATACCAGCGTCCGCCCTTGGAGTGCTGCTCCACATGTCCCGATGGATGGCGCACAGGCTGAGCTGGCTTTGCAGCGGTCAGACTCAACATCAAGGCTAGGGTCAGAACCTTCATGGTCGCCAAATTTTCCGAACTCGCCCTGGGAGACGGGTTCCTTACTTCGTTTACTGCTTTCTTTTTACTTAGCTGCGCACTAAATCGAATTCAAAGACCGACGCCGGTCTACCAAGTCCGAGGCGGGCTCGGGAGGGAGCTGGCGCCCGGGCTTGGCAGTCTTGCCGATCCGGCTTTGCGAACGGTGTTGCGGTGCTACCTGGGTTGACGGAGTTTGGGTTGACCGATTCTGGGTTGACGGGGTCTGCGCTGAATGCTCCTGGGTCGTCGGAGCCTGGGTCGTCGGAGCTTGGGTCGTCGGAGCCTGAGTTTGCGTGCGCGTCTTCGCTTCTGATTGTGCCGTCTGCTGATCGCCTATGGCCTTGCCTCTCTCAGACCACAGAGCGGAGCTGTCACGGCTTAGAACCTTGATTAGATTGCGTTGCGATTGGATGACCGAGCCTTGCTCGACGATGAGCAGGGTCATCAATCCGTAGGAGAGCACGAACAGAACTGTGAGCAGAGGCAAAAGGCTCCGCTTCTTCGTTGTAACCGCGATCGGCATCACTGATGTGTAACCAAACTCAGTCGTCAAGTGGCACCCCAGCCTTGGCCAGAACTGCGCCGGCAGATTAGAGGATTGCAGCTTGTCAGCCAATAGTGGGCGTGGCGGGAAGATACTGAATTTACTTGGGTTAGCGGGATATGGGAGGCGTGGCTTGCGGGACGCAAGTGCAACTCAATGCACATATTGAGCAGGGAAGCGTTGCTGGGACGGATGGAACTTTCGTCTTCAGAGGGCTACTTGAAGGGAATCGCCGTCTGGTGCGAGACCCATCCGACACTCGGCACTGAGTCCCAGAACATTCTTACGGATGGAATGTACTTGGTCATGCTTCCAGTAGGCGCGGTGCGGCTGAACACTTGGAATCGCCAATTCAGTACGTCCGCGACGTAGATCGTTTGATCTGCTCCCATCGCCATGAAGTGGCCCCATGCCATTTGGCCGGGCATGTGGCCAGGTTCGCCAAAGGCGCCGAGGATTTTGCCGTTCTGATCGAGTTCAATGATCCGGTCGTACCCACCATCGACCATCCAAACGTGTTGGTCCGGAGTAATCCACAGGCCGTAGGGATAGCCAATATCAGTCCATTGCTGGATGAATTTGCCTTCTGAATCAAAGATCTGGATGCGCTGGTTTTCGCGGTCACCAACGTACACTCGGCCTTGGTTGTCGACGGCAACCGTGTGAGGCAGATTAAATTCGCCGGGGCCAGTTCCGTATTTTCCCCAGGCCTTGAGGTAGTTACCGTTGCGGTCGAACTTCACGATTCGTGAATTGCCATAGCCATCCGCGACGTAGATGTCGCCATTCTTGGCGAACGCTACATCGGCGGGCTTGTTGAACAGCCAGTTGGCCTCGGCACCGGTGTTGATTCGTCCCAAGACGAGCAGAACATTTCCCGTGGGATCGAGCTTGAGCACGAGGTGGCTGCCGTCATCGGTCGTCCAAAGATTGTCGTCCGCGTCGATGCGCAAGCCGTGAGGGTGAGAGAAAAGTCCGTCGCCAATACTTTGAATGAAATTGCCCTTCGCGTCGTATTCCGCGAGCATGGGTTTGGTTCGTTGAAAGAGAAATATGTGCCCCTTGGAATTTACCGCGACTCCAGAGGCTTCGCCGGCAACCGTCCCCTTCGGAAACTTGAAGAAGTTCGGCATGACACGATAAGGAAGTTCGGGAACGGCTTGAAATGCATGAGGCTTAACAGCAGTCTCCTGCGCCACGGCCAGAAGCGGCATGAGCGCAATGCATGCAAGCGCGATTTCAAGCGATGTTTTCATGTTCCTATTTGCCACCCAGCAAGAGTTTGGCGATGGTAGCCAGTTGCATGTTCGACGTGCCCTCGTAGATCTTGCCGATCTTGGCGTCGCGCCAGTATTTCTCGACGGGATAATCTTTGGTGAAGCCGTAGCCGCCGTAGATTTCGATAGCGAGCGAGGTCACGCGCTCGGCCACCTGCGAGGCGAACAGCTTGGTCATCGCAGCTTCTTTGACGAAGTTCGCGCCGGCATCTTTCATGCGGGCCGCGTTGTAGACCATGAGGCGGGCGGCTTCGATCTCGGTTGCCATTTGCGCGATCTGGAATTGGATTCCTTGAAACTCTGCGATTGCCTTGCCGAACTGCTTGCGCTCGACGGCGTACTTGGCGGCGAATTCCCAGGCCCCGCGCGCCACGCCTAGCATCTGCGCGCCGATGCCGATGCGGCCTTCGTTCAGAGTTTCGATTGCGATCTTGTAGCCTTTGCCCGGCTCGCCAATCACGTTTTCTTTAGAGACCTTGCAATCTTCGAGAATCAGTTCGCAGGTGGAAGAGGCGCGAATGCCGAGCTTGTCTTCCTTCTTGCCGACACTGAATCCCGGGAAATCTTTTTCGATGAGGAATGCGGTGATGCCTTTGTATCCTGCAGCGGAGTCGAGAGTGGCGAACAGGACGAAGAGTCCGGCTTCTTTGCCGTTGGTGATCCACAGTTTGCGGCCGTTAAGAACGTAGTCGCTGCCCTTGAGTTCGGCGCGGGTTTGCAGTGCAAAGGCATCGGAGCCGGAGCCAGCTTCGCTCAACGCGTAGGCGCCGCACGTGTCTGTCGCCATCTTCGGCAGGTAGCGCTTCTTCTGCTCAGCATTGCCCCAGCGCAAGAGCGCATTGTTGACCAGCGTGTTTTGTACATCGACCACTACGCCCGCGGATGCATCGACGCGTGACAATTCCTCGACTGCAAGAATCGCTTCGAAGAACTTGGCGCCGCTTCCGCCGTATTGCTCTGGGATTTCGATGCCCATGATTCCAAGCTGGAAGAATTCTTGGATGAGATCTTTGTTGAAGATCCCTTTCTCGTCCATCTCTTTAACGTGCGGACGGATTCTTTCGTCGGCAAACTGGCGGATGTTGTCGCGGAAGAGGATTTCGTCTTCGGTGAGCGTGGTCAGCGGCGTTGGAACGGCGGCTTGCAGCGTGGTCTCGGGCATATGAATACCTTCAGCATCGAATGGCAAACATCAAATTCTAGCAGAGTGGAGCGTGAAGGCTGTGTTTTGAAAACCTTAAACACAGAGGACACAGGGGTTCACAGGATAGAAGTCTTCAGCCGCGGCGCGAATGTACCAGCTTTAGCGTGTCCGCCTGCAGAATGCGCTGGATCTGATTGCGCGCGTGCACTGACCACGGGCCCGTCGTATCAAGCTTCACATAAGCTTGCCAGTGCTTCAGCGCCTTGCGCGGCTCGCGGGTTTTTTCGTAGGCGAGCGCGAGGTTGTAATGCGCGTCGGCGTAGGTGGGGGCGAGTTGGATCGCCATCTTGTAGGTCTGGATCGCCTCTTGCACGCGTCCAGTCTCGTCGAGAACGTTGCCCAGATCGAAATAGGCCAGCGCATAGCGAGGATCGGCCTGCAGCGCAGCACGATAGTGTTTCTCCGCCAGAGTGAAATCCTGGCGATTGTAGTGCAAGGTTCCCAGGTTGATGTGCGCGGCCGCGTGCTCCGATTGAAACTCGAGTACTTTCTGATATGCAGCCAGCGCTTCGGTCTGCGTGGCCGGATCTTCTTCGAGCGCAATGCCGCGCGCAAACCACATGGCAGCTTCGTTCTCTTGCGACCCCGGCTCAGGCGTAGGAATCGGCGTGCTGGTGACGACTTTTTCTCTTGACGTGAAGTCCATCACGAACTGTCCCGCGATCGGCTCCAGCAGACGGCCTTCGTGACGGAACGCGACGCGGCGATTGTTAGTCGATGAAGCTCCGGCATCGAGCAGAGGATTGCCCATGCCCGACGCCTGCTTCTGCATGGCTTCGAGCGATTGCCTGATCACGGCGGGCCGCACGCGCATGGCGCACAGGTCGCGAACTTTCTTGATCTTGAGAAGGTCGGAAAAAGAATAAGCCGGACAGGCCGCAATCAGCCCTGCTCGCTCCCAGTTCGCCAACTGGCGCGGCGTGAGGTGCAGTATTCTAAGTAAATCGGCTCGACTGTACACAACGAATAGATGTCTTGCGCGTGGGGCCGCGCAAGTACGTCCCCGAAGACATTATCCAGAACTTGCGGTGGAAAACGCAACTGCAAACGGCTGTGGAAATCTGTGGAGAACCTGGTTGATTTACATGCAACGGAAATGGTGCAAACCAAGATTCCTCGCTTTGCTCGGAATGACAAAGTTTTTAGGACATTCCATGGCCGCCGGATTTGTCATTCCGAGCGAAGCGAGGAATCTTGGGTTTCGCCTACACTACCACTGCTGCCTGATACTCCTCGTACGTGCCTTTGAAGTCGGTGAGTTTGTGATCGCTTTCGAAGTGCCAGATGCGGGTTGCGACTTCGTCGATCAAATCGTGATCGTGGCTCACCAGGAAGACAGTCCCTTGATAGCGCTGCAAGGAAATGTTCAGCGCATTGATGGCTTCAAGATCGAGGTGGTTCGTGGGCTCATCGAGCACGAGCACGTTCGGCTTCTGCAGCATCAGCTTGCAGAAGAGCAGCCGGGCTGCTTCGCCGCCGGAAAGAACGTTGGTGGATTTCGTCGCTTCATCGCGTTGGAAAAGCATTTGCCCAAGCAGGCCGCGAATTTCCTCGCCGACCGCTGCCGGGTTCCACTGGTGCAGCCATTCCAGCACCGTGGTTCCGCCTTCGATCAGGCTGCGATGGTCCTGGGCGAAATATCCAATCGACGCTTCGTGTCCCCAGATCACTTTTCCGGAATCGACGAAAGGCCCATCGTAGCCGCTGGTCTTGCGCAACTCAGCTTCGGGTGTGGTCGGAGAATTTGCCAGCAGGGAATTCACAAGCGTAGTCTTGCCAGCTCCGTTGCGGCCCATCAGTGCGATTCTTTCGCCGCGCGTAATGCTGGCGGTGAAGTCGCGAATGACAGTCTTGTCCCCGTAGGCTTTGCTCAGATGCTCGATTTCCAGAAGGTGCTTGCCCGAAGGCCGCTTCTGCTCGAACTTAATGTAAGGCCGCGCAATGTTCGACTTTGCCAGTTCGGTCACCTGCAACCGCTCCACTTCTTTGCGCCGCGACTGCACCTGGCTTGACCGCGTGCCGGCGGAGAAGCGCGCGATGAATTCGTTCAACTGCGCAATCTTTTTTTCTCGCTGCGCGTTCTGCGATTCAACCTGCGACCTCACCTGGGTTTTGGCAAGAACCATTTCGTCGTACGATCCCGTGTAGGTGATGATGGTCTCGTAATCGATGTCGGCAATGTGCGTGCAGATGCTGTTGAGAAAATGGCGATCGTGCGATATCGCGATAACGACGCCGTCGTAGACATTCAGAAATCCCTGCAGCCAGTGGATCGAATCCAAGTCGAGGTTGTTCGTAGGCTCATCGAGCAGCAACGCCTGCGGATGCCCGAACAACGCCTGCGCCAGCAGCACGCGAACTTTCTGCCCGCCCTGCAGTTCGCTCATCTTACGCGAATGCACTTCTTCGGGAATATCCAGGCCATCGAGCAAGATCGCCGCGTCGCTTTCGGCGGTGTAACCGTCTTCTTCGCCAACGATCCCTTCAAGTTCACCCAGCTTCATGCCGTCTTCGTCCGTCATGTCGTGCTTGGCATAAATTCCGTCGCGCTCCTGCATCGCTGCCCACAGGCGTTTGTTGCCCATGATGACCGTGTCAATCGCGGTGTAGGCGTCGAAGGCAAACTGATCCTGGCTCAACACTCCGAGCTTGCGCGGACGGACGACCGTTCCTTTTTGCGGCTCGAGTTCACCGCTCAGCAGCTTCATAAACGTAGATTTGCCCGAGCCGTTGGGTCCGGTGAGGCCGTAGCGCTTGCCCGCCGTAAACGCCACGGAGACTTCATCAAACAGAATTTTGGCGCCGTAGCGCATGGAAACATTGCTGACTGAAAGCATGATTTCTGATTTCTCTTCTTCGCTTCTTCAGGGAAGCTTCGTCGGAATACTGCGGGGAACTGTAGAACAGGACTCATGATGCGAAGGGCGGAATATGCCGAACCGCAACCACGTCCTTTCGAATATTGATTTTACAGTGTTCGGGTTTATATTCCAAGCGAAGTGGAGGTAATCGAAAGATGGCAAAACTGACTCTAGTGGGCGGTGGGGGTAGAACTCCGCGCGTAACTGGGCATTGGAAAGGAAAGATCGCCATTGTTTTATTGGCCGCGGGTGCACTCTTATATGCGTTTTTGGATATGCGGCTGGTAAAACGAGCGGCGTACGACAATCAGCGGTCTCTCGTATCCGCGAACTCGCGGCTGGCTAGAGAAGTTCAAGACCTTATCCGAGAGATGAACGATTGGAAAAAACGAGCCCAGGCTGCGGAAAGCACTCCAGCAAAATCGGCAACAATATCCCGCCGCAAATCGCCAAAATCGATGAGCGAGGATTTTCACGCGCTGGCGGGCGATGTGCTCGACTTCCAAGGCAACCGGCTCAGAGGTGTACCCGTTATTATTGTCGGTGGCCAGCCAGACCTCATGCGACAAACCATGGAAGAGTCAAATAGCTACAACCAGCAAGCCATCATGGACTTCCTGAAGCGGTTCGGTAGTCCCATCGAATCCGTTATGCGACGAGCCAAGCCGTACGGGCTCGATATCTCCCGGCTGCAGAGACACATTATCGACCTAAACAGCATTCAGATGATGAGGTTAATAGCGAACGACGTGAACGACCTGGCGGACCAACTAGACCATGGCAATCTTGTCAGTGCCAACGGCGGAGCGCAGAAGGCGCTAAGTCTCAATCCGTAGCAGCGCGTCGATCTTCTGCGACGGCCGCTTCATGCGCTTGCGTCCCACGGATCGACAAGAGTCGCTGAAAGATCATCAAAGTGCGAAATGTTGCGCGTCGCCAACGCGGCACGACGGGCCAGAACGATTCCCGCAATCATCGTGTCGCGATCTTCGCGTGGACGGCCTTGCACTTTTCGAGAAGCCATCAAGGCGCTTGCGTGTTCTGCGGATTCAACATCGAAGGAGGCGATCCGGTGGTCAATCTCCTCTAAGAGAGTCTCGAATCCTTGCGCGTAAACATCGCGCCGTTTCCCGCTGGGCATGATTTGCAGTCCGAAGCGTATTTCCAACACGGTGACTGAAGTCGTCCAGATCGAAGATCGGGCTTGGCGGTCAAGCCACGCGATTACTCTTTCCTCCGGTCTGGGGCGCATCAGTTCGGAGACTACGTTGCTATCGAGAATGATCATTCCTCAAAGATAGGAGGCTTAATCTCGAAGTGTAATTCTTCAATCTTGAAATCTGGACCGCCCTTGGGGAAGAGTTTCGCAAGTTCCGTACCTAGTCCGCCTGCGGGAGAGTTTTCTTCCTTATGCACCGCAGCGCGGAGGATATCGCGGACTTCTTCTTCCATGCTGCGGCCATTGCGCTTGGCGCGGCGTTGCAGGCGCGCTTTTACCCCGTTTTCGATATTCCGCACAACAAGCTGAGCCATGATTGTTGCCCTAAGCCACGATATCATGATATCACATAGCATGATATCGTCCTAGCATTAGTGTCCCCCGCTCAACTCCCTGACAATCGCGCCCACAAACTGCTTGGCGTCGCCGAAGAGCATCAGCGTGTTGTCGAGGTAGTAGAGAGGATTGTCGATTCCCGCAAAACCAGGACTCATGCCGCGCTTGATCACCATTACCGTGTGAGCCTTATCGACATCAAGAATCGGCATGCCGAAGATGGGGCTGGATTGGTCGCTGCGCGCGGCGGGGTTGGTGACGTCGTTCGCTCCGATCACCAGGGCCACGTCGGTTTGCGGGAAGTCGCCGTTGATCTCATCCATCTCGATGAGACGATCGTAAGGGATGTCGGCCTCGGCCAGCAGAACATTCATGTGGCCGGGCATGCGTCCTGCGACGGGATGAATGGCGAAGCGAACGTCGATTCCTTTTTTGGTGAGGATGTCATAGAGTTCGCGCACTTTATGCTGCGCCTGCGCCACCGCCATTCCGTAACCGGGGACGATTACTACTTTATTCGCGGCCGACAAAATCGCGGCCGATTCTTCGGCCGTGGCGCTGTGCACAGGTTTGGCTTCGGCTCCGCCGGAAGCCGCGGCCTGCACTTGGCCGAAGGCTCCGAATAGTACGTTAGTGAACGACCGGTTCATCGCCTTCGACATGATGACCGAGAGAATTAATCCAGAAGATCCGTCGAGTGCGCCGGCGATGATCAGCAGCTTATTTTGCAGGACGAAACCCATGGCGGCTGCGGACAGTCCAGCGTAGCCGTTCAGCAGCGAGATAACAGTCGGCATATCGGCACCGCCGATGGGGATCACGAGCAGAACGCCGAAGACGACCGAAATGCCCAAGATCAGCGGGAACAGATAACTTGCTTCCGGGTGCAGCACCAGATAGACCGCGCTGACTACAGCGACGCCGAACAGTAGAAAGTTGACGAGGTTCTGTCCTTTATAAGTGATAGGCCGCTGCGGGAGGATTTCTTGCAGCTTGCCCGCGGCCATCAGACTTCCGGTAAATGTCAGCCCTCCGAGAATCACTTCCATTGAGAGCACTGACATCATGAATCTCGGAACGTTCGGAGTGCGCAGATAAAACTCCGCCGTACCGACCAGTGTGACGCATAAAGCGCCGAAGGCATGGCTGAGCGCAGTCCGCTGCGGCACCGCGGTCATCTGCACCATGCCGAGCGGAATGCCGATGCCGCTGCCCAGCACCAGGCCGACGGCAATCCACTTGTAGTCGATGATGCCGTGGTGCAGCAACGTGCCAGCGATGGCCAGCAGCATTCCAATTTCACCCGCCCAAATTCCATGGCGAGCGGTTTTCGGCGAACTCATCCACTTCAGCGAGAAAATAAACAGGGCGCTGGCGATCAGATAGATCGCTTCAATCACGTACTGGCTTCCGGCGAACTGGTTCATGGTTTACTCAATGACGCTTGTTAATGTCTTGCGCGATCTGATTTTCGCGACTTACTTGTTCGGACGGCTGCTCTTGAACATCTTCAGCATGCGGTCAGTAATAAAGAATCCACCGACCACATTGCTGGTGGCAGCGACAATGGCGATTGTGCCCAGCACGGTCGCGAACGTGCTCTTGCGCTCGCCCACCATCACGATCGCTCCGATGACGGCAATGGCGTCGAGCGCATTCGTAAGCGACATCAGCGGTGTGTGCAGCAGGGGCGAAACGTGGCGGATGACTTCAAAGCCAATGAAGCAGGCCAGCATAAAAATGAATAGCGAATCGATCAGGTTGTCGCCCATTGGGATCTCCAATCAGTTCTCGGTTCTCAGTTCTCAGCAAAAATCACGCGTGAAAATTATCCTGCCGTTACTAGCGCCGGCAGCTTGAAAAACTCCCGCACCCTTGTATTTACAACTTCTCCGCCACTCGTGACCATCGTCTCGCGGATAATCTCGTCTTGCAGATTAAGTTGCAGCTTGCCGTCTTTCACCATGTAGGCAAGAAACGTGGCGACGTTGCGGGCATACATCTGGCTGGCATGGTAGGGGACGCTGCTGGCCAGATTGATGGCGCCGATAATCGAGACGCCGTGTTCCACAACGGTTTCTCCCACGTGAGTGAGTTCGCAATTCCCGCCACGCTCGGAGGCGAGATCGACGATCACTGAGCCGGGCGCCATCCCTTTCACCATGTCTGCGGTGATCAGCACTGGCGATTTCTTGCCGGGAATCACAGCGGCAGTGATGACTACATCGCTCTCTGCAACCACGCGAGTGAGCAGTTCGCGCTGCCGCGCGTAGAAATTCTCATCCTGAGCGGTGCCGTAACCGCGGGCATCCTGCGCGTCTTTGGCCTCGATCGGCAATTCGACGAAGCGGCCGCCAAGGCTCTGCACCTGCTCTTTCGAGGCAGCCCGCATGTCATACGCGGACGCCACGGCGCCCAGCCTGCGCGCTGTAGAGATGGCTTGCAGTCCCGCCACTCCGGCGCCGATGACGAATACACGAGCCGGTGTGATGGTGCCCGCGGCCGTCGTCATCATGGGGAAGATTCTGATGGATGTTTCAGCAGCGATGAGCACCGCTTTGTAGCCGCAGATCGTCCCCATGGAGGAAAGTGCATCCATGCTTTGTGCGCGGGTTGTGCGCGGCACCAGTTCAACGGAAAACGAAGTCACACCGGCCGCTGCAATCTGCTGAATTATTTCAGCAGAACCGAAAGGCCGCAGAAACCCAATCAGCAACTGATCGCGACGAAGCAGGGGAAGGTCAGCCTTGCCGGTAACGTCATTCGACCCATAGCAAAGCACCTGCACAATAATGTCAGCGGCCGCGAACACAGCGGCTCGATCGGAAAGAATCTTTCCGCCCTTCTCGACATAAACCGAATCAGGATAGCCCGCTCTCTCGCCAGCGCCTGATTCCACAACCACATCGAGGCCGGCCTTGGCGAGAATGGGAATGACCGCGGGAACAAGCGCAACGCGCCGCTCGCCCGGATAGCTTTCCTTCGGAACTCCGACAATCACGCGGTTATCCTTTCCACCGGGGAATACTACTGAACCGAGGGCGCTTCCACTGTGACACTCGTCACATGGTAATCGAACCAGCGGCCAACGGACTCAAAACAGTAGCAGAAAGGCAGGGCACTGAAAAGTACGTGGATGGGAAGGCAACATTTTAACTTGGCGGCCACTGCCCCAGTAGCGCCGGCAAAGATGCCGGCGCTACCATGACAAGCGACTGGCTTTCATTTTCTAGACGCTACTGTTGTGGTGGTGGATTCTGCTGGCCAGAGTTGGGCGGGCCTCCGTGATGGTTTTGCATCCAATGCTCACGATTGGCTTGCATCTTGTCCCATTTTTGCTGTTGGTCCGAGTCAAGGAGGCCGCGAATCTGGTCGTCAGTATTCTTGCGAATCTCCATCATCTTGCTGCGGCGATCCTGCTGCGAAAGAGAAGTGTCCTGGTGCAGGTTCTCCATCTGTGAGTGTTCGGAGTCAAGCGCTTCCCGCACTTTAGTTTGCTGATCAGAGGTCAGTTTGAGATGTTCGGTCAGTTCACGAGTCCGCTCGGCAGGATCTGGCGGGCCGTGATGCCGTCCACCATCATTCTGCGCGGAGGGGGATGGCTGATCGTTGGGGGTGGGGCTACTTTGCGCCGTCGCGAAAGGTGCTGCAATCGCGATCAAGCCGCTCGCGACAAGCACGAGCATGTATTGCTTCAACATGGGGGAAAACTCCTTTAATTTGAGAAAATCTCTCTAGCTATGTATGAATGGAGTTTCGCGCACAGGGTTGCGCAAGAAACAGGATTCCGGCAATCTTTGCACAACTTTACGATGGCCGGCTCGATTCGGACCGACGCTTTACTGCAATGCCGATTGGGTCAGCTTCACCGCGCAATACGGATTTGCCGATCCGCCGGCCACGCCAGACGGGCACTTTTGGCCGCTGACATCTCCAACCGCCAGTGTCGAGAAGTAAATATTGTCCCCGCCATTCGACACCTGATTGTCGATCACGATCCCGCTGGTGCCTCCGAGAGCTTTCGGAGTCGTTACGCAAGTAGAGGTCGGTGCGCCGGTACAGACGGGTGCAGCTAACGACGTTGTAATCGTCGAACTCTCGAGAAATCCATCAGTCAATCCCACGCCGAAGAATAAGCGATCCGCCGTGCCATCGAAGAACTCGGTCAGAGGCGAACACTCGTCCCCTTTTGTGTTGTTCACCTGAAAGCTGGAAGTGGGCGCGGTGCCGTTATTGAGCACACCGGCAGTAAAGGGGAACATGTACATCTCAGCAGGCGCTGGTGTGCCCCCACTGTTTACAAACCCGCACGCAATCATGTGCCCCGATGCCGACCCATTCAACCAGAACGCATTATCAAACGTTCCCGAGTGTACGTTTTTTCCGGTGCAGTCTCCGTCTCCGCTGGCCGATCCCAAGTCCACGGTATTGCTGGTTGTGAGCGTGGAGGAACTTGTGAAGGTTGCCGGAAGCTGGCTGACAGCGCCGCCGATGCCCAGCACAACACTGCATCCGGTAAAGGCGAATACCTGGTCAGTGCCGGGATTTGCGGGATCGGCGACCGCGATCGGCGGATCCACGATTCCAGTTCCGGCCCCGTGCGTCGCCCAGCCCACCTCGACCTGCGCCGCGTAAGTGCCACCGGGACTGCTCAGGCTGACCGAGTATAGATAGCCCTCGCCGTCTCCAACAAAAATCAATCCTGCCCTATCGTCGACAACCGGAGCGGTCAGTACCGCGTCGGTCTGAGTCGACACCGTAACCGGCCATCCTCCGGTGGTGACCAGCGCCGGCGCGCCGCCGCCGAATACCGGGGTGATCTTATAAAGCAATCCATTGTCGGCCCCTACGTAGGCCGTATCGGTGTTGTAGTCGACCCAGGGCGAGGAAATGGAATCGGTCGCGCTGGTTTGGATGGTGAGGGTCGTCATGCAACCCGGAGTGGTCGGCTTGGTGCATGAAGTCGGCGTCTGCGGACTCAACACCGTGCCATCTTGCGTTGGCGGAGCCGGAATCGGATTCGGCAGCACGAGAACGTGGAAGTACGATCCGTTGTTCGTGCTCTCTACGAAGGCCACCTTGGTTCCGTCTTCCGAGATTTCCGGAGAGGTTTTGATCTGTCCACCTCCGCCTCCCGCTTGCGTCACCGTGTTGTAGGCGAACGCCACCCAGGGCGCGCCACTATTGCAGTCGAGAGTGCCGCTCGTATACAGGTTGTTGATGCCGACCAAGTTGGCCTGCGTGCCTCCAGTTACCGTGAGCCCGAACACAATGTAGTCGGCGTTGCAATTGTCCTTCGTGATGCTGAACTGATATTTCGCCGGAAATTGGTTCTGCGGCACGTATCCTTTCTCGAGCGAAACGGCCCAGTCGATCTTCATTGGGTGTTTGGTCTCGGGCTCTCCAGGCTCTCTGCGGCGGAGACGGTCCACGGCGGCTTGCCGTTGCATCATGCTGTAAACACTACGGGGATCAGGCTTTCCGGCGGTCAGAACATCTTCGGCTTGCACGCCCAGCATCAGCAGGTGCTGCGAACTCCAGTCCTGCAGATATCCCACGTGCGTTTGTTCGAGGCTCGCGTCATCTGCCGCGGTTCTCTCGATCTGTGTCTGCCCGGAAAGTGGAAGTCCCAACAATAGTGTCCCAGCCGCCACAAAGCACCAACGGAATGCATGCCCTCGCATCGTGTTTCTCCTGAAGACTCCCGGCATTAAGCCATTCTTATTTTCGCGCATTTTTGGAATGTAGGTGCTTACTTTCGTAACCTAACATTCTTTACCGGCTGGCTTCGGCCGGCGCCTATCAAGCGTGCGCGCTTATCCCAACCAATGCTTCAGGTGAACCTGTCTCTACTGGAAACGGGCCGTCCTGCGCTGAGTTCATGGGAAGTTGAATTTGAATCAGCGGACCCGCGGAATCAGTCCGCGCCCGCTTCAACATATTCGCCGAGGGGATGCCTGTTCTCTGGAACGACTTCTCGCAATCGGCCGTGGACGGCCCGCGCATGCTGCCTTCCATGTAAGCCAGGCCAGGGCAGCGCGTGCATGTTCCCACATGAGCGCAAGTCGAGCAGGTCGGAAGATCTCGGGCGCGAATCGAGCGAACTTCCTTTAACTGAGTTGAATGATGCCAGATGTCGAGGAATTTCTGCCGTCGCACGTTGCCGCTGGGAAGAGGGAACTGCACACACGGAAACACATCGCCGTACGGAGAAATGTAGCAGGCGGTGTGGCCGGCGCTGCACGGGTAACCATCCATCACGTCTTCGTCGGGCGCGGGCGGCGGCGCGCAGAATTCTTCCACGTTGCCGACCAGTTCCGCGTTATTGAAAACCTGCTTGAGCTCGGAGCCCGGAATTTGCAGGGCAAGGATGGATCTGTCTCCATCCATTTTTGGTGTGATGGTAGGGTCGAGCGTGTAGTGAACTCCTAACTCTTTCGCAAGCGCGATTACGCCCGCCTGGTCGGAGAAGTTTCCAGCCATAAGTACATTGGCGATGCTGACCTTCAACCCCTGCGACTTCAGGAATCGAATTGCGCGGAGAGTCTTCTTCAGCGATCCCGGCAGCTTCGTGATGGCATCGTGAACTTCCGGCCGATGCGAGTAGACGCTGATCTGTATCTGCTCGACGCCGAGCTGGCGAAGTCTCGCAGCTTCCTTCTCGCGAATCATGACGCCGTTGGTCTTCACCTTGACGTTGAAAAGCAGTTGCCGTGCCCGCTCGACGATGTCGAAAAAATCCCGGCGCATCAGAACTTCACCGCCGCTAATCGAGAGGAAGAAGACTCCGGCATCGGCGAGCTGTGCGAGCACGTCGATGATTTCCGCGGTCGTCATCTCGCCATGATCGTCGTGATCGAGATAGCAATGAACGCAACGCTCGTTGCAGCGGTAAGTAATGTCGAGGTGAACGCTGATCGGCAGGCCCAGTTTCAGCGCCTTCTGACTCATCTCGGCGATCAGGCTCACCGGCTCTCCAGGGATGAATCGATTAGCGGCTGATCCGACACGAGAAGAATGCCATGTTGCGAAAGCTCTTCGACGAAGCGGTCGGCGGCGCGCTGCGCTCGTTCGCGGTCGACGTCGAATTCCTGGCAAACTTTGCCCGTGACGATTTCCGAGAGCGGCGTACGACCGTCGGCTGCCTGCCAGATTGTGGAAGCAACTTCATTCAGCGTGAAAAATGTTGAATCGAGAGCCGACATGACCATCGTTTCGCCGCCGATCATGCGGGCGGCAATCGCCTTACTCCGCGCAATGTATTTTTCCGCCATCGTGATTTCTCCTGGTCCTGACGCTCTATCCGCAACTCGGTACTAGGTACTCGGTACTGGGCTAACGTATTATGTCCCACACTCGCTGGTCCGGGACGAATACCAAGCGGTGCATGGGAACCAAAGTTGCAAACTCGCATGCCGACTGAAAAACCAGTTTCACCAGTTCGGTATCGTCGGCGAAAAACAAAATATTCCGCATCAGCCGCTGGATCGCTTCAGTTGGACCGATCGGCTCGATTCTGTTCTGCGGACCTTTCTCAAGAAAAAAAAGTGCGCTCAGCGGAGCGGAGCAGTTCTCGCCAACCCGCGCCAACTCTCCCGCAAACGGCGTTCCGCAGGCCATGTAGCGATTGCCTTCGCGGCGCACGTAGGAAATTTCGTCGGTGAGCAGCGTCGCATCCGGCGGTGCGAGCCGTGAAATTGTCGTCTTGCCCGCGCCCGAAACTCCGGAAAATATAAAAGCTTTTCCGTTGCGAATGGCGCTTGCGGCGTGAACCAGAAAGCCACCTTCACGCGCCAGGATGAGACTGTGAACGATGCGCAAGACGCAATCAATGGCATAAGGGCTGCACGATTGGCGAACGTGACCGTAGCCGGTCTTCGGATTCCAGCGCGCGCGAAAGTCGCCCCGCCTCAGCAGCCATTCGCCTGCTTTAGTCCTTACCTCAAGGTCTTCATCGGCGGAGGTTGGTTCGGATTGTTCGTACAGATCAATGTCGAATTCGGAATGCGAACTGGGCGAACTCCCAATAAAACCTGCATAGCGATTTTCGATCAGCCTCTGAAATGCGGCATCGTCTGTCCGAAGAGCGATTGCCATTCCGCCGATCTCGATGGAGACGGTCGCTTTCTCGGCGGCGGTGAGAGTAGGCGTCATGGGTGTGTGGCACATGCTTTCATGCGAGTAGCATGCATGCGCAATGCGAAACTGCGGAAGTGGTCCCACCGGCTGAGCGCTCCCGACAATGCCAAATTGAACAGCGATACATGTCGGGTCGGAACGAAACTTCGCATGCCGCGGCGAATTAGGGTAACCCGGCCTAGCAGTTCAGACGCGGCTGCGGGCGGATCGTTCTGAGGCATCGCGTCACCTCGCGTAATCCACGAACAACAACCTCCAACTTGTCGCTTTTCGATCAAGCGATGAACAAAAAAGCGGTTGTCGCGCATGACTAACACGATGTCTCCGGCAACGACTTCGTCGTGCGCCACGCGCTGGATCGTGAGCAAGTCGCCTGGCCACAGGGATGGGAGCATGCTGGTCCCACGCAGCTCCAGCCGGACCACGCCGTGACTGTTGAGCATTTGGGCCGCAAGCGTAAGTCTGGGGTCTTCGCAAAGTTCTGGCGTGTGTGACGTGAGTGGCATAGGGCTACGAGTTTTTCCTACTGATCCTGCACTGGAAACTAGTGTCCTGCACCTTGCCGCAGGACAGTGCCATAGTTTCGAAAACGCGCTCATGACGAAATGCGGGGTCTTGATATTGTTTCTTCGCCGGTCGTAGGCTCTCGCCGGCGATCTTTTCGTTTATGTTCCGATCCTGTTCAGCCATAAGAATGATCGAACCCGCACAGAGAGTCTGCGAAAACTGCACGACTCCGTACTACTTCTTTCGCCAAGCGTACAACAAGAAATTGATTAAGCCGATAGCATGTCTGGTACGCTCAAGCCTATTGGCGGCTCATTCCACAGGTTGCGGGGATTCTCCGCAGGGCTTGAACATTGAAATGAAGATGGTTACCACGTGGTGGAACCCGGCAAGAGATAGCGTACAATGTTGCCGTTTCAGGGCGAAGAGAAATTCAGACTCCGTTGGAGGACGACATGTTTTGTACCGGGTGCGGCGCGACATTAAAGCCGGGCGTAAAGTTCTGCAATTTGTGTGGGAAGCCTGTCCCGGCGGCCGCTGCAAGCCCTGACGCGACACCCGCGCCGTCTGACGCGCTGGCTGATACGGTGGTCGAGAACGCACCGGTCTCGCCAATCGCTCCGCCAGCCCCTTCACCGGTGTCGTCGCAGACGCCGCCACTATCGGCAACGAGCCCGCGAGCTGAAACTCAGATTCTCACGGGAGTCGAGCCGGCGGCGCAAGCGTATCAAGCGCCTCCCGTGTATCAAGCGCCTCCGGCCCCCGCGCCGCTACCGCCGGTGGAACGCCACGGGATCGAGCCCGGTCTCGTAGCAACTCCTCGGGGCAGCAAAGGGAATAACAAAGGTGTTTTGTTGATTTGCGTGGCCGTACTTGGCCTCGTCTTTGGCGGACTCGCGTACTGGTTCCTGCTGCGCAAGCCCGCAATGAACGGCGGCCCCAGCAGTTCCTCGGGTTCAAGGATTACGACGACAGCTCCAAACAAACCCTCAGCTCTAGAGTCAACCCCGAACAATGCTGCTGCGCCGCAATCTCAAGCGCAGCCTCAGGATCCAAACGCGACCGAGCCCAAGAAAGAAGATGCGAGCGGGGCTTCCCCTGCTGCTGCGACCGCGCCGGCTACCGCCCCTGGTCCAAGCCTCTCGGGGAAATGGCACGGCGAATACACCAATCACGATGCGAACGCTGTCATAAAAGTCGCTCTGCAGATTGCCGAGGACAGCAGTCCTGACCGGCTGACAGGTACGTTGACGTTTGATGCCGAAGGAAGTAACTCGGCCTCGTGCGCGATAACCGGTGTGTACAATCCGCATAGCAAATTTATGTTGCTGAACATCGGCAACTGTCAGGGAAATCCGCCGGCCTATTTTTTTGAGGGCAAGGTCGGTTTCTCGTCAGTTGAAGTCACGGCCAGGCAAGTCTTTGGAGTGGATCTGGCGCATAACAGCTTGTTAAACATCAGCCGGCAGTGATTAGACGATCTCTCACGGCAGTGCGCAGATTGGCGAAGGCTGGAGCTAAGGATTAAGACAATGGAGCCGACGAGCGGACTTGAACCGCTGACCTGCCGATTACGAATCGGCTGCTCTACCAACTGAGCTACGTCGGCCTGCTGATTTGACCAATCCAGTTTATCAAATCGCCGCCGCAGCAACCGCAGATAGTCCATGATCAGCCATTCCGCAGAAAAGAAATCGCTCACCGCAATTCCAATCACGCAGCGCGGGGTGCGGACAGTGCCTCGTATTCGCTTTGCGACTGTGCCGGCAGCAGCACCCACAACGTGTAGATTCCGAGGGCCGTGCCGAAGGGCACGTTGAATAGCGCGATGAAGCCCAACACCAGCGCGATCACTCGTGCCCAAGGCTCGCGCTGCATCAATCCCCATCCGGCAATGAATCCGCAGAGCGCCTTCGCCAGGATGAAAATACCGACCGCGCTCAGCAGCGGACGCAGAAAGCCGACAGGCGCCTCGGGAGCGATCTCATGCATATGAGCGAACAACGTGTTGGCAAGAATGAACAAGATCACGCCGCCGAGGGTGTTGAGTGCAGACATGGCCAGCCAAAGAATCCCGAGTAAATGAAGATGCGATTGCACGCGCCCGGGACGCTGCTGAATAACCGCCAGCGGCCCAACGATCTGTTTGCCGCACCGGCTGCAAAATCCCTGACCCGCTTGCACCGCTGCCCCACATCCATCGCAGAACATTGATTTCCTCCGGCATGGATTCCTGATCGGAATCTCGCTGCCAAAATCGCCGCCGAACACGATTCCCAAAAGATGATACGTAAAATCGCGCGCAAGAGTTTAGTCGAATTGCTTTTAGCCGCGAAAGTTATCGTGGCACAAACGAAAAGGCCGCCCGGCAACAGGGCGACCTCTTCTTTTCAAGGGAGAATAGTTCCAACGGAGGCAAATTATCCCGTTAAAACTTTCTTGTATAAAATCTTATGAGCCGAAAAAGGGGGGTGTCAAGCGTTTTTTGGTAAATAAATGTCTTTAGTTTCAATAACTTACATAAATAATCAACATTCCGCCGAATTGTTTCAATTTGAGACGGGAGCGCGTCGAAAGTCGCCTAAGGCAATACTTCTAAGGCACTTAGGACTGCTTTGAGGTGTCGGCGGGCCCCCCTGGGCGCATCGCAGACCCGCGCGCGGCCGGTTCGCCCAGGTGGAGGGAAATGAACTCGGTTTGGTCGGAACGGCCGAAAACCCGGCCCGGAAAATAGCGCCGCAAGAGGACTCGGGCGCCGCCGAAGGCGAGTCCCGCGGCCAGCGAGATCGCGCCCACGAGAATGCACAGCAAAATAATGTTTACCAGCAGATTAGCGATGTTGTTCTTTTTGTCGAAGTAGGTGTTCTCGTTCCAGGTGACGCTCGCCTCGTAATTCACCGCGCCCAAAAGCGTCTGTGCGTCGCTTTGCGAAAGCGTGCCGGCCGCAATCGCAACGATCGGCCCCGTGCGCTTATCGAAGAATGGTCCGATATTCTCGACCGAAGAAACCCCAGCCTCGGGCTTCGCCGCGTTGTGCGCGGCATCGATGCGCCGTAAATGTTCGGCAGCCAATGCCGGCGTCGGATACTCGATCAGCATCAGCGTGGTTGCTCCACTGGGAGTGGAGTATTGTCCCAGAACCACTTCAGGGTTCGCGCCGAAATCGACCAGATCCGCGGGAAGCGGAGACGCAATCGCTCCCAGAGCCAGCGGTCCCTCGGCGTATTTTTCTGTATTCGCCTGATAGCCGTGGTGCGGCATGAAAGCCAAGATCGGAGGCAGGTTGCCCGCGTTTCCGCTGGGGCGTGGCAACAGGCCCGCCAACTCGCGCAGTCCTGCGGGCGACATCGGCGTCAACTGGCTGAACACAGCCTCCACCACGATGTGACCGCGGTAGAACAGGACACGTTGATTCAGCGATGCTCCCTGGTCGCCGATTTCCTCCCGCGCCATCTCTGGCTGCAGATAGAAGCTGTAGGCGCCGAAAGCACCGCTTGCGTCGGTGAATCGCGCAGCGCGAATTTTCAGCGTGCGGCCGTCGTCACTCTTATAGGTGGCTGCCTCGAAATCCGTGAACCCGTATTCCTTCAACAACGCGGCATTGGTAGGATCTGCGGTCGCCACATCTTTGCTGGCCTGAGTGGCGCCCTCAATCTGCCATCCGGCAAACTGCTTTGGCAGGATCGGCGGTGCCGCAGAAACTGCGGCAGGATTGGCGGCGAAGCCGAGGCCGCCGGCAACGGTGATCAATAGAAGAAGACACTTCAATGAACGCATGGATGGACCGCCGGGCACAGAATCCCCTTGTGTAATTAGACCACAGAGGAGAGGAAAAAGTTCCGGGGCGGCGAAGACAGATCTCTAAACCAAAGCCGCTTGGATTAAACTGAGCCGCTAGAACCGGACTCTCAACGCCAGTCTTGTGCACCGTGATGGATGTGCAGGATCTCAACGGCCTCGGAAGTCAGTGAATACACGACAACATATGGAAGCGGCGCAAGCGGCAATTCTCTCGTGCCGCCACGGTGACCAGGTCTGCCGCGGTAGGGAGTGCTTTTGAGCGAACGGATACGCTCGTAAATCGTCCGCACAGTAGGTTCTGCGAAATGCGGATAGTGCCGCTGCAGATAGTTTTTGATATTTTCCAAATCGTCGGCGGCAGGTACGGTCCAACGAATGCGCATTCAGGCCTTGAACATCGCTTCAAGGCGGGCGTCCATTTGTTCTTCGCTGATAAACTCGCCCCGATCGGCTGCGGATATTCCTTTTTCTATAGCCTCGAGGAAGCGGGCTTCCTCGTTGAGATAGCGCGCAACAACATTCGTCACCAACCGTTCGGGGGCGGTTCCGGCTTTACTGGCGATCTGCGCAAGCTGCGCTTGCTGTTCCGGGCTGAGATGTACTTCCATGCGCTTCAAGATAAGCTAAAACCAGAAAGGGAGCAAGAGTGGCAACGGCTCTTGCCAGCCCTACTGGCCCGCGCCCTTATCCATCTTGCTGGCCACCTTAACGCCGCTGAGCCCGTTGGCGTACTTGGCGATGCCGCGGTAGAGCGACTCGGCGATGCGTTGGCGGTATTCGGCGGTCTCCAGATGGTGCTCGTCGGTGGGATTGCTGACAAAAGAAATCTCGGCAAGAATCGACGGCATGTTCGCGCCGATCAGAACAATGAATGGAGCCTTCTTCACTCCCCGGTCGCGAATCGCCGGACTCTTCGCCGCCAGCCCGCTGTGCAGCGCTTCCTGCACATCGCCGGCAAACTCGCGCGATTCCTCGATTTTTTCCTTGAGCGCGATCTTCTTCACCAGATCACGCAACTCATAAATCGATTTCGCCGAAACCGCGTTCTCCCGCGCCGCCACATCCAGCGCCTCCGGCGAAGAAGTGAAATTCAGATAGTAAGTCTCAACTCCGCGGGCGTCGGCATCGTGGCTCGAGTTCGCATGAACGGAGACAAACAAATCCGCACGCGCCTGATTCGCAATCGCAGTTCGTGTCTCCAGCGGAATGAATGTGTCGGTCTTGCGCGTGTAAACCACTTCCGCTCCGAGCCGGGTTTCCAGCAGCTTGCCTAAACGCCGGCTCACATCGAGGACGAGATCTTTTTCTTCCAATCCGTTCGGACCAATCGTCCCGGTATCGTGCCCGCCGTGTCCGGGATCAATCACAATCTTGCCAATCTTCAATCCCAGCGCGCGAATCAGAGAGCGGTCCCCGCCAGCAGTAGGCCGCGCCGCATGAATGCCTAGTTCGGAGGATCGGGCGAGATTCGCATCCGAAGCCGAAGCCTCGGCGTCGTCCTCAGCGCTATCTGCCTGGGTCGTCGCAACCGCAGCTTTCCGCCCGGCCGCCGCTCGCTTCTTTGCCGCTCGACCATTTCGCCTCGCCAACTCAGCCGAAGATGCGCTAGTATCGTCATCGGCCTCCACGATTTTCTTGACCACGGAAGTCTGCGTCTTCTTGATCCCGACGCTAGGTTCTAAAGCGCGTGCAGTCGCGTCATCTTGGGAGCCACCGCCGTCAGGCAAAGACCCGCCGTCGGCGACCTCGGCCGCAGTGTTCTCCCCCGCATCCTTTTGCTCGAGTGTCTTTCCCCGCGCAGTGTTGCCCTCAACATCTTTGCCCGGATTATCCTTGCCATGAATATCAATAATCAGCCGGTAGGGATCAGGCAGCAAAAACGCGTCGTAATCGGAAAGGTCGTCGACCTCCAGCGCCACCTGCGTACCGCCCCGCGCCAACTGCGTCACGTGAACCTTCTTCAAGAAAGCATCATCCCCGTCGAAGGTCTTGCCTACCAGCGTAGAGGCCAGCTTCGTACCGCGCAGATCGAACAGGATGCGCGACGGATTATCGACCCGCCGGGAAGCGAACTTCACCTTGCCTTCCACATCAATGGCAACCCGCGTGTACTCAGGAGTCGACCAGTGCCGGATGCCCGTTACCCTCGGCAATCCCGCAGATAGCGGCTCAGGGTCGTCTTTCACGGACGGTACAGAAGCAACCTGCGCATGAGAACCAGGCTCAACCCCGGCAACTTTCGCATTCTTATTGCCGCCGTTCTTTCCCTGCTCTTTCTTTGCCTGCTGTTTCTTTTCCGCCGCACGTCGCGCTTTCTCAGCTTTCGCTTCCCGGTTCACTTGCGCGACGTCGATTTCGGCAATGGCCTGCCGCGCCTCGTCAGCCAGTCGATTGTTGGGATAGCGTCGGAGAAATTCCTGGAAGGTAGCGCGCGCTGCGTCGGGGTTCTTGAGATCTTCTTTGTAAATCTCGCCGATGGTGAACAGCCCATCGAACCGGTACTTGCTGCCGGAATATTCGCGGCGCAGAAACTTGTACTGGTTGATCGCTTCGTTCAGGATTTTGTCATCGTTGAAACGCCGTCCCATTTCTACTAGCGTCTCGGCGACCGCGACCACGCTGGGCTCGGCTTTTGCGGAAGCGGGCGCTCCCATGTAAACCGACCGATAGGCATCCAACACGCGTTGATAGTTGACCCGCGCTCGAGCCGCCAGAGGACGGCCATTCAGCGCCTCGCGCATCCGCTCCGCGGCGGCGAAATGCTGGCGTGCCCAAGCGTCGTTATGATGTGCAGGCGCACGCGTCGCCAGAGCAGCCGGTACAAGCGCGGCAAACCCGGCAAGCACCAGCAACGCTCTCCTCAGACCACGCTGGCGCGATAAGCTCTTCAAGATAATCTACCCGATTTGAATCCCGTTGCGTCGGCCCGCAGGCGGCCGCCGGTCGTCCTCGCTAGTCGATTCGCGGATACCCCGCAGCACGAATCTTTAAAGAGCTTAAATTAAAACCCGCGCCCGAAACGCTAATCCGTGTTGCTGATGTAGAGCACTCCCCGCGCATCCCGCTGAACCGTCACCGGTTCATGCGAAGCGCCCGACTCAAAAACGGACCCTCCGTAATATAAATTGGTGATCCTCCGGACGTAATTCTGCGTTTCGGCGTAGCGCGGCACGCCCGAACTGCGCGCCACCGCTCCCGCTCCTGCGTTATAAGCAGCCAGGGTCAGCCTGACGTCGCCGCCATAGCTTTCCAGAAGCTGCTTCAAATGTCGAACCCCGGCGTCCACATTTTGTTCCGGGTCAAACGGGTTTTTCACCTTCAACTGCCGGGCCGTAGCGGGCATCAGTTGCATCAGCCCCATCGCGCCCTTTCGCGAAACCGCGTTGGGATTGAAGTTCGATTCTACCTTCACTACCGCCCGTACCAGGTTGGGGTCCACATTATGCCGCGCCGCCGCCTGCTCGATCGCGGCGTCAATGTCGCCAGACGTAGCCAGCGGCCCGCGGAAGTTTGCCGTGACGATCTTGGCATTGGCCGATTGGCTGGACTCGTGTCCCATGTACTGGTCAACCTCAGCCGCCGCCGACTTTGCAGCTCGCATCACTGCTGCATTGGGCGCAGGCACCGGCTTCCAACGGTTCTCCTTCGAACTCCAATACTTTAGGTTGCGCCGCGGCGCTTCCGATGTTTCCGCGCGTCGGGCCGGACTCGCCGCCACAGAGTCATTCACGTAGATTTTCCGGCCATGCTCATCGCTGGTTGTGATCTTGGTGGGAACGATCTTGGGTGCAGTAGCTTTATCGGAAGATCCGTCCCCATCGTCGGCGCGGAGCGGCGTGAGAGAAAAAGAGGTCGCGGCTAAAGTGCTGGCCATCAGTGCGATTTGCAGGCGCTTTCGCATTACCGGGCAATCCTCGTGGCGAAGACAAAGGGAAATCGATCAAGACAGACTTCACCCTCGCATCTCGCTACCCGGAACCTGAGGGAGAATTCCTACCAGAGTAAAACGATTATAGGCCTGCCAGATAGCGGCAGCAATCTATCTGAAGGCTGTAGAACCACTAGAGTAATCTCGGTAACTTACTGAAAAAATGGGATTACTTGGGATGTCATCCCCGCATCAGGCCGAAAGCCCGGTGAGGAACCTGCTGTTTTCTGCGGCTGACCTGAATAGCAGCGAACCAGTTCCGACGGCCTAGCCAATAGGCAAGCGCCAAGCGTGCGCGCAATTGAGTCGCTGAAACATCTGCTACGCGTCATGTATTTCACCAACCAAGCTATGAATTTGGCGAAAGCCCTAAGGGGCGAAAGTCACTTCCTGGAAGGGTTCACCTCTGTGACGACGGCTGACCTCGATCGTCACCTTTCGATCAAGCCGCCTCAGAAAATTCAGCAGTTTGTCGGTCGTGAACCGGCTGAAGTGCCCGTTCATCAGATGCGAGACATCAGGCTGTGCAATGCCCAATACGTCGGCGATTTCGCGCCGTTTCAGCTTCCCGTCCTTCAGAATTTTGAAGACGTGATATCCGATCTGCGCCCGCGCGAGAAGCTGATCGGCCTCCTTGAGACCGAGATCCGCGAAGACGTTGCCGGAGCCTTCTTCGAACTCAATTCGCTTTCGCTTTGTCGTATTCACGCGCTAGTTCCTGTGCTTCCGTGTATCGCTTCTTGATCAGGTCAACATCTCGCTTCGGGGTTTCAATGCCTTTCTTCGATTTCTTCTGAAAGATGTGCAAAACATAGATCCGCCTACCAATCTGCAGCGTCAGCACGACGCGGTAAGCATCGGACGCGTATCGAAGGGCAATCTCAACCACTCCGCTACCGACACCCCGAAAGGGCTTGGCGTCCCTCGGCATTCCACCAAACTGCATGAGCTGAAGCTCATCGCCCAGCACCTTTTTGGGCGCCCTCTGGAAAGTCTCGAAGGTTCTTTTTTGAATCTCCGAGCCACACAATGGGCCGCAGTACCTGAGGGTTGGGCCTATCCAAGCCACACCTCGATAATATATAGCAAATTTACTATAACGTAAAGCCGAAAATCCTTTAGGCCTTCTCCAAAGCCAAACTCAATCCATCCAGCGACAACGAGCGCAGCAGGTTCCGCCGCATTCCGCGTTCCACGTCGGCCAGCCGGTCCGAAGCTGCCGCGATCCACTCGAAGTCTGCAGCCTCAGCCATCTTCGCGAGCTGGCTCTGAATGTCTGTGTTGTGAAGCATTGCACTTGCCCCCGATCCAAGAAACATCAGATCGCGCAGCAGCGAATACAGCGTGCGGAGAAGTTGTTCCGTCTTTTCCCGTCCCTCAGCTCCGGCCCGATAGCTCTCAGTGATCTTGAACAGCGCAGTGTGCTCGCCTCCGAGCAGCGCCGAGTTGAGAATGGCCATCGCGTCAGCCCGCGCCGCAATGTAACTCTCCACATCGAAGCCACGAGCCCGCCCCAACGCGCCTTCGCTCAACCGCGCAACCAGCGCCCGCTGCGGTGCCTTCCATTCCGGACGTTGCTCCGCCAAATATCGCTCCACGTCCTCCACTGGCACAGCCCCCAGGTGAAATACCATCGACCGCGAACGGATCGTAGGCAGCAACTCGCCCGGATTCTCTGAAAGCAAAAATATCGTAGCGAACTCCGGAGGCTCTTCCAGAACCTTCAACAAAGAATTCGCCGCTTCTTTCATGAACGCAGAATCAGTAAAGATATAAACCCGCTCACGCGCCTCCGCCGGTCGGTAATAAATCGTCTCAATCACCCGCCGCACCTGATCCACTTTGATCATCATCTGCGGAGGATCCGGAGGAATCACCAGCACATCGGGATGAGTCTGCACAAACAGCCGCGTATCTTTCTTATCCGCCTCGCGCAGCCCTTCGCGCGCCTCCACCGCCTCGGCAAACCGCGCATCGAGATCGGCAGCCAGCGCAATGCGCCGGCAATTCGCGCACTGCCCGCAAAAATCAGGCAGCCCGTCCGTTTCTGTAGGGGCCAAACAATTCAAAGCCTGCGCCAGCATAAGCGCCAGCGTATACTTGCCCGCCCCGCGCGCCCCCGCAAGAATCACCGCATGCGGAAACCGCCCGCGCGCCAGCATATCGCGCAAGCGATGAACAGTTTCGGCATTCCCGTGAAAATCAGAAAATCCCATTGCTTATCCAAACAAAAAATCTACCACGGAGACACGGAGTCACAGAGAAAACAAATCCAAGGAAGTATTTCTCCGTGACTCCGTGTCTCCGTGGTGGATCATGCATTCCTCGGGGCCAACCGCATCCTCCGACCGAGAACCTCCACAATCCTCCGATGCGTCTGCCCCGGACTCCCGCTGGCATCCACCGCCGCCACGCGCTGCGGCTCACGCGCCGCAATCGCCCGATAACCTTCGCGCACCCGCACAAAAAACGCCCGATTCTGCTGCTCAAACCGGTTTTCGTCAGGATGTTTCCCCGCGCTCTTGTTCGAACCTGAACCCGACTTTGAGAGACCCGCCTTTGAAAGATTCGCCCTGTGCGCCGCAGCTTGATTTCTTCTCCGCGCCCGCCCCAAACTCATCGCCGGATCCGATTCCAGCAGGATCGTCAAATCCGGCTGCAACCCTCCACACAACAAACGATGCAGCTCAATCACCACGGCGCTGCCCAACTTGCGCCCGCTGCCTTGATAAGCCTCAGTCGAATCCGTGAAGCGATCGCAAAGCACTATCTGCCCACGCTCCAGCGCCGGCACGATCACTTCCTCAATATGCTGCGCTCGCGACGCGAACATCAAAGCCATCTCCGCCAGCGGGGCAAGACCTTCCGTCGACGAGTCGAGCAACACGCGCCGAATCTTCTCGCCTGTAGGCGTCCCTCCGGGCTCTCGCGTCTCCACGACCTTATGCCCAGCCGCCCGTAGCACCGCCGCCAGCTTCCGCATTTGCGTGCTCTTGCCGGTGCCGTCCAACCCTTCAAACGTAATAAATTTTCCGCGCCGCCCCATCTTGGGGATCATACCAGCCCATCACTGCATAGACCGTCACGGTCAAAAACTCGCTAGAACGCTTCTCGCAGCTTTGCATCTAAGACGGCGTGACATGGACAGGACTAAAGCGCGCTCTTAAGTCCACTTATGACGATATAGTGGAGAATCGAACGCTTCAAATGGCGGCGGCACTTTCCTATTACCTTGTTTTGTCAGTATTCCCCGCGCTGATTCTATTTTTTGCGGCCGTTGCATCGCTTCCATTCCCCAGCCTGTACACACGCATTTTCGCGCTGGTATTTACCCTGATTCCTGCTCAAACAGCACCCATGGTGCAAGCTGTGTTGCTTGACGTCCTAAGCACGAATCACCACATATGGCTTTCGGTGGGTACGCTCGGGACGCTCTGGATCGCTTCCAGCGCCTTTGATGGAATGATCGAAGCGCTTGACGTTGCCTATGACGTGAAAGATCCTCGTCCTTTCTGGAAGACGCGGCTTCTCGCTCTCGGATTGGCGGCCACTACCGGGTGCCTGCTGCTCATGGGGCTGATAGTCATGATTTTAGGGCCGCGTTTCGGCGAATGGCTCGCTGCCCGAATGCCGCTTTCTCCGCACTTCGTGTTGCTATGGCCGGTATTTCATTGGGTGACGGCCATCGCTGTCGCCTTGCTGGCAACGGAGTTGATCTATTTTCTCGCGCCGAACATCAAACAGCGTTTCATGGCGACATTGCCAGGAGCAGTTCTCTCTGTTGTTTGCTGGATTGGCTTATCCTACTTATTGGGTTTTTACTTTCGCCACATCGCGAATTTCAGCGGTACCTACGGGACACTTGGGGGCTTCATCGCATTCATGACGTGGTTTTACTGGAATTCATTCGCGTTGCTTGTAGGCGCCGAACTCAATGCGGAACTGGCAAGAGAAAGTGTGAAGGGATCCCTGCAACAGAGGGGAGAACCGCCGCCGCCCGACGATGACAAAGCGGCTGCGTGAATCGCCGTCGCTGAGGTTCATTCCAACTCTTATTTCGTTTCAAATCTTGCTCTTTTCAAATCTTTGATTCAGGTCTTTGATTCCGTTCGCGTCGTCGAGTTCAGAACTTTGTGTGGAAGCGGCCATCCACCGAAACTCCTCCCACTTGATCGCGGGCGACGCTGACTGACCAACGTTTGTTGATTTGGTAGTCGCCCTGGACGATCTCTTCGCCAGGTTGCGAGAGGTCGGTAGAAAAGGTGAACAGAAAGTTCCTGGTCACGCGTTGCTGCACCGCTACGCGAGTGGACGCATTCTGATTACTCCCGCCGAACGATGGATCGATCTGTAGGCTGGAAATCCCCGCCAGCTTTTGCAGGCTGCCGCTGACTTGGCTGACGGCTTGAGAGGCGATCATCGAATCGGTGCTCTGACTCGATGCGGCTAATTCAGAACTGGTCTTGCCGCGGGCAATCAGATTGATGACGTCGGCCGTGGCGAGCGGAGGATCCGACGAATAAGACGTGGTCAGCGTGTCGAATGGACCGCGCAGATTCAGCGTCAAATTATATTGCTCGACGGTGGTCGTCACCGAAACATCAAGAATGGGCTTGGTTTCGTTCGGATCTGCCATGGTAATGATGCCGCGCTGCAACTGGTAACGAACATTGCGATAAAACAGTTCTCCCGCGGTCAGATCGGTCCTGCCTGTAACTACTGGATTCGCCGCAGTGCCGGTCACATGCAGCGCGGCGCTTCCTTCTAGGCTGATCTGCGAACTGGTTGCGCTGAGATTTTCTTTCGACTGAAGTGCAACTTGCAAGTTGATGGTGTCGGCGAAGCCGGGAACTGCGGGAGTGGCCGCGTTACTGCTGAACTGATCGCCAAATGTGGAGAGATCGAATTCCGGGGTGAAAGACAGCGCACTCACTAGCACGCGGCCCTGCAACGTGGATGCGTTCATCGTCCCCGCCCAGTCAAGATTTCCCTCCAGAACAGATCGCAGACCGTTGGGATAACGCAGGCGAACCGAGTTTGCCGTGAACGCGATGTTGAATTGCTGTGTGGGTCGATAAGTGATCGAGCCGCCAACCGAAATCTGTCCGCCGCCGACTTGGCCTGTCAGAGTGGAAATCTGAACGTGCTCGTTGTCCAGATTCAGAGTGCCGTTCAACTTGTCGATGCCGAGCGGGGCGGCGTCCGTTGCGAGCGCGATGTCTTGCAGGCGCACCTGGCCGGCAATCTGTGGGCTCGCCGCAGATCCACTGGCGTGAACGTCGAGCGCAATGGTTCCTGAGCTTCGCAAGTCGGGGGCAAAGATCTTGAAGGTGTGAGCGTCGATCGACCCTTGAGCGGTGAGGGTGGGCGCGCTCTTGCCATCGATTGGGATGGTGCCCTGCACGCGAAGCGAAGTGCCAGTCCCGCGAATCTCGGCAGGCTGAAGCGTAATTATAGAGTGGGAATAATCCGCACGAATCGGGCTTGCAGCGCCGATCTGCAGCGATTGGTAGCTGGCGGTCAGCGTCGGGATGACGATGTGCGCCTCCAACTGATTCTTGTCTTTCAATGGCCCCTTCAGAGTGGCATGGAATTCCGTTTGGCCAGAAAATCCCACGGGGACGCTATTCGAGAAGGTTGCGAGCAAAACTTCCAGCGGAAGCGCGCTGGTGTCGATTGATGCATTTGCCTCATAATCACCAGATAGCGCAACGTGGCCGCGCGCATGAACCGATGCTTGAGCAACCTGCGAATCGATTGAAAGATCAGCCTGTTTGTTCGCTACTTGAATATCAGCTTTGACCCCGACAATCGACTTCTGTTGAACCTGCAGCTTGGGCAGCTGAATGCTAGCTGTGAGTTGGGGATCATCAAAAGTGCCCTGCCCGTTTGCGGAGAGGGTAACGGTTCCTTGTATCCCCAAATTCTTTTGCTGCACCGCCCTCAACTTTTGGAGAACGATTGCTGGGGCGCTGAAGCGTGCCGTGTACGCTTTTTTCGCCGGTGCATAGCTAACGTCGGCGTCTAAAGAACCTGCGTCAGCACTGATATGAAAGTCAGAAACGATCGAACCCTTGTCGCCGTGAAAGGACAGCGTGAGCGCCTTAAGCGGCTCGTCATAAGCGCGCGCGTTCGAAATATCGAGCGAACCCGACCCGCTAGGATTGTCCTGGGATCCGTGCAACGTCAGCTTCGCGGATAATTCTCCGCTGACGGGATATTGCACATTCGCCAGATGCTGGAGGTCAGCAACCTGCATTTGCTTTACGGACAAATGCGCCTCGATAGGACTTGAAGAGAGATACGACCAGTTGCGCAGTCCCACCGTCGCATCGAAAGAAGCCTGTCCGCGATGTACATTCGTCAGAGTCCCGTTCGATACGGCGATTCGCGAGGAATCAGCCTGCAGTGAAAAGTCAGCGCTCTTCCAATCGCTGCCCTGCACTTGAAGATTCCGCGCGCTCAGCCGCGCTGAAATCTGCGGCTGCTGCATCGACCCTTGCACCGTGGCATTCAGGTTCGCGGAGCCCGCAATCAAGGGCAATCCCGGCATCGGATGAATGGCCGAGATTAGATCGACAAGTTGATGGAGGTCGCTGCTATTGGCCTGAAGGTCGAGTCGAGAATGTTTACTGACTTGGCCTTCGGCTGTAAGGCTGGCGGAAGGAATGTGAAGAGAGGTTTGATGGACTGTCAGCGTGTCTGTCGGACCGTCGTAGGTCGCATGAATTGCGCCATCGAGTGGGAAAGTTCTCGCTGACGAATTGGCATTTGTTCTTTGCGGGCTGCGCAATACCAAGTCCACGCGGGCATGAGCGTTGGTTACGGCACCAGCCCAGGTGGCTTCGGTTGTGCCCTCGATCGTTCCTGCAAGGGCAACTGGGGCAAGCTCTGGATTGTGCAACATGCGCTGCGCTGCACTCAGTGAGATGCCGCGCAGGTTGGCGCGCAAATGAGATGTGGGAGTGCCGTCAAGGTGATACACATCCAGACTTGCGATAATGCGGCCGCCAAGTGTCTCCGCTTCAATCCCACTTGCATGCACCGAGCTGTTGGCGATTCGATACTGCCCACGAAGGTGGCGAACCTCGAGCCGTCCATTCGAAATCGTGGCCGCCAAAACATCTGAGCCCAACTCTCCATCGATCTGAATGCTTCTGAGGAATGGTTGATCGCTTGCCTCTTGATAATGGAACGTTCCCTTCGTTGCGATATCGCCTGATGGGTTGACAGCGGGCAACAACTCAGACACATCGTGCGAATGCACCAGAATGTCGTAATTTCCCTGCACTTGCGGCGCGCTGAAGTTGTTCAGTTCTGCGGTGAGCTTGATCGTCGAGGAAGCGACCGTAACGACGGCTGAATCAAGTTTGAAAGATGAAGGGGTGGCTGTGAAATTCGCCTTGAAACTGTGAGACAAGGGCGCGTACTTGTCGTAACGGAGTCGGCCGCTGTCGTAGGAGATGGAACCGCGATAGCGCGTCGCCAGCGTCTCGAAACTGACGTCGGTCGTCAAATTGTAAAGGTCCGCATCCAGAGGAGTTTTTTTGTCGTTATAGTCAATCTCTCCGCGGCTCAGCCCAACATGCCCAACCGCGAGTTCGAAAACGCTGGTATGACTGCTGGAGTTCTGCGTCGGCGATTGCGGAATGTTGCTGTTGCCAGCGCGGTCGACCTGAAGATGCATTACGGGATGTTCGATCAGCAAATCGCTGAGGCTGATTTGCCGGTGAATGATTGATTTGATCTTCAGTCCGACCGTGAGCTTGTCTACCGCTAAGAGTGGGGGCGAGTCTGGCGACTCTGTGCCTCGAATGACTATGCCGTACAAATGTGCGGTCAGGGTTGATAGCTTGAAATCGAAGGCTCTGATCTGAGTACGGCCGCCGGTCGATTCGTCCGCTTGAGCGATGATCTTGCGCATCGCGAATTCCTGAAAGCCACTGCTTCTGAGATAGAAATATCCGGCCACAGCTCCGATGACGATCAGAGCAATCATGCTTGCCAGAGTCCAGCCGACGATTTTTCTCCAGTGCTTGGTCCCGCTCATTAAATTACTCCTAAAAAAGCTAGCTCTAAAAAGCCTGCCCCAGGGTGATGTAATACTGTGTGGCGTTGATTCCAGAAACCGGATTCAGGTTGCGGCCCACATCGATGCGAACTGGGCCAATAGGGGTTGAGTAGCGCAGGCCTAAGCCAACCGTGTTGCTGTAGTTGTTGACGAAGTTCGGCAAACTGATGGCGCTGTAAACGTTTCCGCCGTCGTAGAAGATCACGCCGCCGAGGACTTTGGTGATCTTAAGTGGAAATCGAACTTCCGAATTCAGGATAAACAGTTCGCGCCCTCCCAAGGGAACAGTGACGTTCACACATCCAGTCTGCTGCGCGAGAACATCGCAGAAGGGAACGATGCGCTGTGGACCGGCTTGATCAATTGGAAACCCCCGAAGGGAAGAGCCGCCACCGGAAAAATATAGTTGACTCGTCGGAACAAAACTGCCGTCGAATGATTTTGCCAAACCCAGCCGCATGCTGTTGGCAAAGACCACAGAATGAACTTGCTTGTAAATGGCGTACTGTCCGGTAAGCTTGGCAAAATTTGCACTGGAACCGAGATCCGTCGGCGTGATGCCCAGGTTCAGGGCGCCCAACGTGCCGCGGTGTGCATCCAGAGGCTTATCACGGGTGTCGCGCAGCAGCGCCCCAGAAACCGTGGACAAGTGAACGTTCAAATCCTGGGGCAAAACGAGTTCGGGCACGAGTAAATGCGATAACACGGTTTTGTTGAAGTCATAGCGAAACTGCAGGCGAGTATTGTTCTTGCGGTTCAGCAGCCGTTCAAGCTGGAAGGAAAGATCTCCCAAGCTGGCAGCAAAAAGCGGGTTCTCGCTGGTGCGTTCCAGCGAAAAACTGGAGAGCGAACTCCACTGCGAACCGATGAAATGAGGCTGCGCGTAGGTGGTCAGCAAGCGCTGGTCAAGCCGCGAAAGCACAAGCGAGGCGCTCCAGGTTTCCGCCAATCCTCTCATGTTGCGCCGGTTGAACACGACGGATCCGAGCGGGCTGGCAAAAGTGGACTGGCTGGGAGCGATTTGATTGCTCCCGATTCCCACGACTGGTCCGCCGGGCACAGCGACGGTTCCGGAGGGAACGTTTCCACCGCGATGAGAAACCTCGAAGCCAAATCCGTAGACGACTTCGTTGCGCTTGGCTTCATGGTTCTTCACCACAACCGATTCCTCAGTTTGATCGGTGATGGGTTTTACCGGCCCAACACTGGACCAGTCAAAAATATTAAGGTCATACAGACGGCTCTCCGCCTGCAGCAAGTCCCCTCGTTTGATTGGCGTTTCGCTTGGGAGCTTTGCCGCCTTCTGAATTAAAGACAGCCTGGTGTGCTGTTGACCGAGGTAAATCACATCTTTGACGCGAACCATCTGGTGCTCGGTAACGTTGTAGGTGACATCTACGCGGTGAGGGTCTTGCGCGCCACGCTTCACAGCTGCTTTTACTTCCGCGTTGAGATAGCCACGATTGAGGTAAGCCGCAGAAATCCGATTTCGATCGTCGGCCAGCTTTCGGGGCGAGAACGGCGCTCCGGAACGAAGTTCCAACCCCGCCGGTGCGGCCAATTGCTCGCGGGGGACGTTGTTGTTGCCAACGACTTCAACGTTCTGCACCAGCGTTTGAGCGCCCTCTTGAAAATTGAACACAACGCTGATCGTGGACTGTTGCTCTATGATCTGCGGCGTAACCTTGACCTCTTCATAACCACGATCGCGATACAGCGCCTCTAGGTTCTCCGCGCTAGTCTTCGCCAGTTTCTGACTCGCGCTCCCGTGAGACCACAAATGAGATTTCTTGACGACCACCGCGGCCAGAAGATCTCGCTCTGGAACGTGTTGATTTCCTTGAAAAGTAATGCGGTCGACTTTATGCTTCGTACCTTTGTCAATTTCGTAGACCAGCAGAATCTTTTCCGGCTGGTTTTCGTATGTGGTCTTGACCTGCGCGTCGGTGTAGCCTTTTTTCTGGAAATAATCGATAAGGTTTTGCTCACCTTCCTGTACCAGATCGCGATCTATGGTTCCTTCGGAATAGATGGGGATCAATTTGTTAATCTGGCGTTCCGACAAAAATCTGAACGTTGAGAGCCGGGCTCCAGTTACTCGCACGATGACGAGCGGTCCCACTTCCACTTTGAAGGAAACGTCTACGCGATTCGTCTCGGAATTGTATTGCGGCGGATTTTCCTGAACGCTGCTGGCCAGCCGGTGCTGCTGTGCTAAGGTCCGCTTGATTAATGATGTTGCGGCCTTGATGCGTTCTGGAGTGTAGGCTTTCCCAGGTTTGAGCAGCGCTCCCGTCAGCCGGGCACGAAGAGTGCGCACGACATGAAGCAGTTGTGAAGTCTCCGCCGCTTTCGTCCCCTGTAGGGCTATGGTGGCTATCTTCGCTTGCTTTCCGAGATTTACGGAAAACGTGAGACTCGCCAACTGGTGGGCATCGTCGATCTCAGAACTGGAATGAACCGCGGCCTGGAAGTATCCGTTGCGCCGAACGAAATCGGCCAAGTTTTTCTCCGAGATCGAAACCCGGCTCTTGTCATAGGGATCTTCTTCGTGAAGATCGGCAACCTGGAGAAGCTGCGTATACGAGAATATTTTCGCAGCCCCCGGGAAATTCACTATGCCAAGGTAGTAGGCAGGTTCCAGCAGAAAGTTCAGCCGCAGGCCGGCCGAATCCGGGACAACATTTACTTGAACGCTCGGAAATTGCCCAGTGCGCTCAAGCGCGGCAATGCTTGCTTCTACCTTGGACTGTGAATAGGGCTCGCCAGCTTTCTGCTCGACCAAAGGCCTGAGAACATCCACGTCACGATGAGGATTACCAATAAGATCGATGGCGCTCACGGTTTGCCCCTCATAAACAGGCTGGGGCGTTTGCACGGCAAGCTGCGCAAATATCGCCACAGGAAATAGCAGTAAAAGCACCCCCGCAGATACACAGCTCACATGTTCACTTTCGATGCATAAAATGTCGTTGTCGGCAAAGATCAGATGCGCACGATGTGCTTCCCGGTTGTCAGGGAGCCAGCGGAATGGCCAGGGCGTCCTGAATTAGTCTCCCGCAGACAACGGCGGCCCAGTTCGCGAACGGCACGTGACCTCGAGGTCATACGTTCGAGTAAGAACCAGCGCCTTTCGCCGAGTTCTTCGAAATAAGTCGGCGAACGACGTGCCCTTTCCACATCCACAAGCCCGAAACGATCATTACAGGAAGGAAAACACACCGAGTTGCAGGTGCGTAGCCTGGAAGTTTTTCAAACGGACTATAGATATAACCGAGTATCGGAATTGCAACCACGATGTGAATCCAGCGAAGAATTGAACGTATGGTTGAATCTTTCATGACTGACTTCTCCTTAAATTTATCGGCGGTATCGCCTCAATTCATGACTTTTCCGCCGCTTGAGGCGGACTGTTGGGCGTTTCGATACCGAACTGCTTGGCGTACTCCGCGTTCAGCCGCTGCCAGCCGAACTTCATCGCTTCAGCCCCAACGATGCGGCCGAGGGGAGTTCCACTGAGAACGTGATCCAGCACATCGAAACAAATGTGCCAACCCGCCGCGCCCATTGCGATGAAGCGGCGACCGATGTTGGTCCAAAGCGTCAGACGCGTCCCGCCGCCCGATGGTTTGAGTTCCCAACGCATCTCGTGGTCGCCCCAGTTGTACTCAAGCGAACTTGGAGCGTCGGCTCGCGTGACCGTCGCTTCGGTAACGTGTGGCGTAGGCGCTGCTACCGTCGTGAGCTTCACGGTGGTTCCGGCCACAGCCAGACTTCCATCCGCTTCAAAGGGAGCCCACTGGCGCAAGTGGTTTGGGTCTGTGAGCGCCTGCCAGACTTTTTCCGGCGGGTGGCGCAGTTCTCTTACGAGAACGAGCGTCCACTTCTCTCCATCCTTTTGGATCCGAGCCCCGCTGGCGGGACCCGGTGTGTAGAGTGCGCGATCAGTCATACTTCTCTGTCTTCTTTCCCGACGAAGCGCCGTCCTTAATACTTTGCCAACTGTGTAAGCTGAATCAGGTTGCCGCAGGTGTCGTTCAACATCGCGATGGTCGCACCGGTCACATCAGTGGGCGGCATCGTGAACTCGCCGCCGGCGGCCTTAATCCGCTCATAGTCGGCCTTAATGTCATCGGTAAAGAAATTAGAAGCCGGTTGGTGCTGCTGGAAGATCGCCTGCTGGTATGCTTTGGCCGCGGGGTTGCTGTTCAGCGCCAGTTGCAACTCCGTGCCTTCCGGTTCCTCGGGCGAGGCGACGGTCAGCCAGCGAAACGGACCCTGACTGAAATCGGCTTTCTTGGTAAAACCTAATATGTCTGTGTAGAAGCGCAAAGCCTTCGCTTGGTCGTCCACATATACGCTGGTCACTTTGATTTTCATTTCGTTTCTCCTTTTTCACTTTCGCGGTTTGGGCCGCGTCATCTTCCTTAGTTTTTTCTTCCTAGGGTTTGATTGATCCGGGCTCGTCTTACCCATGCGGTCAAGATGCCGTTCAAGAGCATCGACATGAGCGGACCAGAGACGGCGAAACGGAGCGAGCCATGCATCGAGTTCCTGAAGTGGTTCAGGCTTCAGACGGTAGAGCCGCCGCTGTGCGTCCACCGCCGACTCCACGAACCCGGCATCGCGCAGCACGCGCAGGTGCTTAGAAACGGTCGGCTGGGACATGCGGAGCTGGCGCTCGATCTCCCCAACTGACTGTTGCGAAGAGACCAGCAAGCTAAGTATTGCGCGGCGGTTCGGTTCCGCAATGATTTCGAATACGGATTCCACTCTCTGTATATACTCATACAGGCATATGCGTGTCAAGGCATATTATCGGATGGGGCATCAGTTTCCTCTGATGGCGGCCGGGCAAACACGGGAGGGAGGTCGCTACGATGAAATGTTCTTTAGAGCTTCCAGAAAATCGGCAGACACTTCGCGGATCCGTTCCACGCGCTCCTGCTCGCGCCGAAACTCTTCGGCACTGAGCCCCACAAACGTCTGTTTCTGCATGGTGTCGATATGCTCGCGCATAAGCTGCTCAAGTTCGTCGCGGAGTTGGTGGATGCTGGGACGATTCATAGATCACACGGTTGTGGAGGAACGTTATGTCCCGAGCGAATTGAAATTTACCAGCAGCTTGCACTGGGCCGTGAAGTTGGCTCGTATGGCTTCCAGCTTCTTCGCGTTCAACACATGGCGCAAATCATTCCCGGCTCCTCGAAAAGTAGTTGCGCCGCTCGTTGCGTTGGAGTGGCGTCTGAGCTAAGACATCCACGAGGGCGGCAGCTCGTGATTTCTAAATAACCTACTCAAAAGGAATGCATCAAGGAATACATCGAAGTCCGTAGTCGGACAGACAACTGTGGGGCAGGGAACAGGCTTCTGCGCTCCTCAGCGTTTCCCTGGAGCGGAATGGAAGGGATCGTCTTGTGGCGCGTCGGGCGCGTCTTCCGGACTTGGGATATTCAAATTGACAACGACGGGTTCCTGACCGCTGCGCACGATTACCGCTTCCACTGGCTCGTCTTTGCGCGCGTTCAGTTCTTGATGAGGGACATAGGGAGGAACGTAGACGAAGTCACCCGGACCAGCTTCATCGACGAACTCGAGATTATTTCCCCAGCGAAAGCGCGCGCGGCCGCGTACCACATAGATCACAGTTTCGAGTTCGCCGTGATGATGCGGGCCAGTCTTGGCATTGGGATGCACGACTACGGTTCCCGCCCAGAGTTTCTGTGCGCCGACTTTCGCATGCGAGATGGCCTCAGCGCGGGTCATGCCGGGGGTTTGAGGGGTGTTGGAGTCGAGATCGCCACCTCGGATGATGCGCAGGCCGTTCGTTTTCCAGTCGGGCATTTTGTTTCCCTTACGTGCTGTTTGCTCTGCCGTGATAGATCAGCTTTACTTGAACCTTAGAACTTCTTTCTGAGAAATTCAAAAAGTGTATAGCCGATGACAGCGGCTATTGCGGCAATTCCAAAGTTGGCAGCGGTAAAAATATCCTCCAATGCCGGGCCTATTCCTCTTTTCTGGCCTAAGCCCGACCGCTCAAATTCGCCCATCAGAAGATTGGCATAAAAGAGGAAGAGGATGAAACCCATCTCGATGGCCGCTCTCAAGATATTTTTCTTCATCGTTATGTGTCAATCGACGCACGAGGCGAATGACGTTGCCATTCTAGACGATTGGACGCACGCCCGAGGGCTTTGTGCAAGTAAGTCGTGAAGTAGTCCGCCGAGTCCCCCGACGAACGAAAATGGTTTAGCATCCAGTCTCATGTACGCTCCCGTTCCCGAGTTGACCGCGGACCAGGTTTTGCAGGCGTTTCGCCACGACGCTCCCAGTCTTCTTTTCGGCGCCATCATCATGGCCGTGGGGGTGGTCGCGGCGGTGTTTTCCGTGCTCCGGCGTAAGTATGACCGTTTGCTGATTTACTTGGGGCTGTTGGCTGGGCTCTACGGCTTGCGCATGTGGATGCAGTCACAGCTTTTGCTTCTAACAATGCAGGAGTGGCCGTTCTACGCGAGATTTGCTTCGGCAATCGATTTCGTAGTGCCCATTCCGGCCATTCTTTTTCTCGATGCGGCCGGCTTTTTGCACCGCAAGATGCGAAGCGCCACTTACGTGATGGAAGGGATTCTGGCTCTGCTGGCGTTGGGGACGATCGCGGTGGGGCGGCAAAACATCTTTTACACGATCAATGCTGTCTTGATTATCGCCGCGCTAACCACGCTGGTTTTGATATCCATGGGCAGGAGATCGGCCGATCGGGATGCCGTAGTCATACGCCGCGGCCTGTTAATTTTTGCGGCCTTCATTTTCTGGGAGAACTTCCGGAGCATCCTCGGAATTCGTTTGCCCGATATCGAACCGATTGGCTTCGTCGCGTTTCTCACCGCCCTGGGATATGTTGCCGCGCGACAGACTTTGCAGCGCGACCTGCAGCTCAGAGAGATTCAAAAGGAACTTGAAGTAGCACGCCGGATTCAGTTATCGATTCTGCCCGGAGAATTCCCGAATTTCACGAACTTCCGCGTTGCCGCACGCTATGTGCCAATGACTTCGGTGGCGGGAGACTTCTACGACTTTATCGTTGCCGATGATAATCGCGCCGGGCTCCTCATTGCCGACGTCTCCGGCCACGGCGTGCCCGCGGCGCTCATCGCATCAATGGTGAAGCTTGCGGCGACTTCGCAGCGCGCCAATGCCGCCGACCCTGCCCGCTTGCTGGCCGGGATGAACGCCGCTCTCTGTGGCAACACGCAGAATCAATTTGTCACTGCGGCTTATGTTCACCTCGATTCGATTGCGGGGACGCTTCGATATTCTGCGGCAGGGCATCCACCAATGCTTTTGCTGCGGCGCGGAGAAGTGATAGAGATTTCCGAGAATGGATTGATCCTCGCGGCTTTCGATTATGCGACGTACACCAACGGCACACGTCAATTGGAACCGGGCGACCGTTTTCTTCTTTACACTGACGGCGTTGTGGAGGCCGCTAACGCCGCGGGAGATTTCTTTGGGCAAGATGCTTTGGCTGCGGTGTTGCGGCAGACGGCTGAACTTGCTCCCGCCGTGGCTTCGGATCAGATCGTCTCCGCAGTGCAGCGCTGGTCCGCCTCGCAAGACGACGATTTAACTGTTCTGATATGCGATTACGTCGCACGTAAGCAGGAATCGCCGGGAACTGGCTTTGGGGAGCCGATGCAGTAGGTCTATTGAGGCTGAAGCCCCTACCCGCCGGCCTTTAGTTCTGTCAAAACCTGTTTGGCGATTTCCTTCAAGGTCTCGAATACGCCGACGCCCTGGAACGCTACTGCCTCGATCACCGCTTCGTTTTTCTTGCGCAGCTCTTTGTTGAGGTCGTCCGGGGACAAAATATTGGGCAGGTCGCGCTTGTTGAGTTGCAGCACGTAGGGAATCTTGTTGAAGTCGTAGCCGTGCTCTTTCAGGTTCGACATGAGGTTTTCGAGAGCTTCCACGTTGGCATCCATGCGCTGCTCCTGCGAGTCGGCGACGAAGACGATGCCATCGACGCCGCGCAGAATCAGCTTGCGGCTGGCATCGTAGAAAACCTGCCCGGGGACAGTATAAAGATGGATTCGAGTCTTGAAACCGCGCACGTTGCCGAGATCGAGCGGGAGGAAATCGAAGAACAAGGTGCGCTCAGTTTCGGTGGCAAGCGAGATCATCTTGCCCTTCTGCTGTTCCGCGGTCTTCTGATAGATGATCTGCAGGTTCGTGGTTTTGCCGCCTAATCCGGCGCCGTAGTACACGATCTTGCAATTGATCTCGCGGGCTGCGAAGTTGATGAAACTCAAGAACCTTCCTCAATCGTGCGGACCGCACACCCTTGCGGGCGCTTCCGCGCAAAAATATCCCTTTGGGGGCTTGGGGTTTTTATATCACAGGCGCCGGATGGAAGGCAGGTTACTCAGGTGACCCCTGCCTTCTGGGGGCGCTTACCGCGCCGGCGGCGCCGCATAATACCCATCCTTCGCGTACACCTTCAGCCCCGGCCGGAGTACACGCACGTCGATGTTGCGGTAGTTCGATGCGGTCGGGACCTTGGGCCGGGTCGGCGTGTAGCCCAGCAGGTACTGGTTGCGCGCCTCGCTCATCGCGCGGGAGTAAACTTCTTCGATTGCGTTAGTCGTAAGCTCGGTGTAAACCGGCATCCCTCCAGTAGCCGACGCGTACTTGGGGAGGAGATCGCCGTGTCCCTGGTCGGGTATGTGCAGCCGTTCCAGCTTTCCGTAAATCGGCAGTGCCGTGTTTCCCACCGCCACGGCTCGCACTTGGATCTCCTTCGACAACAGAACGCGCATCACGTCTTTATAGCTTGCCTTGCTGCCTTGGTCCCGGCCATCGCTGATCACGAAAATTATCTTGCGCCTTTTGCGGTCGCGTTTGCCGAGGTCCAGCGCAGCCTGCAGAATGGCGTCGTTCAGCACGTGCGATTCTCTTGACGGGGTGTACACGGGCTCGGTTGGACTTCCCACAGGAACGCCGTTGATAATCGGCCCGCCCGCCATGGGTCCTCCGAGAACCGGTGGACCGTCGTAGTTTCCGCGTTCCGTCTTCATCTGAGTCAATACCGCGTTCAGCCTCTTCGCCGCTCCCGTGAAGTCGGTGACTTGACTCACCGTGCTGCTGTAGGTGTAGACCGCGACTTCATCGTACGGTGCGAATGCGGCAACCAGCGAGGCGAAGGTTCGGTTGATCTTCTGGACGTCGGAATCCGACATACCCGTATCGAGCACGATTGCCACCGAAAGAGCCATGGGATCGGCGGTGAAATAGCTCAGCTTCTGCTCCACGCCATTCTCGATCACCTTGAAGTCAGTGGACAGCAGTCCATCCACCAGACGGCCGTCCTTGTTTTTCACGGTAACCGGAACTTGCACAAAAGTGGGATGAACCACGAAGGTGGTGAGCTGATCTTGCGCGTTCGGTTTTGCAGTAGTGCCAGCTGGAACCGTCTTCACCGGCGCCATCGGCGGCGGTGTGGACGCTGGTTGGTCCGATCCGTCGTCAGTTGGATTTGTCGCAGGCTTATTAATCGGCTGATTCGTCCACGGATCTCTCTCGACTGTCTTCTTTTCTTCCGGCTTCGGAATCGGCGATGGTGCAGGCGCAGGTTGCTCTGACGGCGGTTGCACCGTTGACGGCGCGTCCGGAATACTCTGCTGTGATTGCGTCTGAGTACTCGACTGCGAACTCGTGGAAGACTGCCCAGCAATCGTGGGAACGCCGTTGCAGACGAACGCCACGACCAGCGCTGCCGCAAGCCAACTTACAGCGCTCCATTGCTTCTGTTGTTTCCGTTTCCTGTTATCCGCCGCGGTTTCGATGTTCACAAACACCATCCGATCTTTACGCGATCCATTCTCTACTTTGCCTCAGGCCCGTCGGCGTTCGTTCCCGACCAGAGTTTCGAAAACACAGCATCTTCTTTTTCATGGGATGCCTGAACCGGCCATTTGGTGCATCCAACTCTAGGGATTAGACTAACAAAAGTCCTTCGAGGGATTGCTGGCATGTTCAAATTTTCCGCTTATCGTTATCCAACGTTCTCCGCAGCACTGGCCATCGTATCTATTCTAATCTTCCTGGCAACTTTGTCGGATGCCGCTCCATTCGCCCTGGCTCAGATTCCTTCCATCCCCAAGGGACAACCGACGGAAGCGCCTCCGGCCCAGAAGCCCGGCGACGCGCAGAAGCCCGAGGAAGACCAAACGCCCGCCGAGACCCTGAAAGTCAGCGTGAACGTAGTCGGACTCTTTTTCAACGTCAAAGACAAGCACGGCACCCTGATGCCGAACCTTACCAAAGACGATTTTACGGTGCTCGAAGACGGCAAGCAGCAGACCATCAAATATTTCGCCGCCGAATCGAACCTGCCGCTTACTCTCGGTATCCTCATTGATTCCTCGGGCAGCCAGCGCAATGTGCTTGATATGGAAAAAGAGGTCGGCGGCGCGTTTCTCCGCCAGATTCTCACCGACAAGGACGAGGCCTACGTCATTGACTTCAACGTCGACGCCTCCCTGATACAGGATTTCACTCGCGACGTTAGCCGCCTGCGAGCGGCCATGAACAAAGTGAAGATCAACACCGGCGTTTCCGGCATGGGAGGCGGTCCCGTTCCCACGACACGCCAGGCAGGCACCGTGCTTTACGACGCCGTTTATCTCTCCGCCCACGACATGCTGGCGAAAGAAGTTGGCCGGAAGGCAATGATTCTGCTCACCGATGGCGAGGATGAAGGCAGTCAGCTCAAAATTAAAGATGCCATCGAAGCCGCGCTGAAAGCCGATGCCATCGTCTACGTCCTGCTCTGCGCCGACCGTGGCTTTTATGGTTCCTATGGACTGGGCGGCTACTCGGGGGAGAGCGAAATGCGCAAGCTCACCGAGGCCACTGGGGGCCGCGTCATCAACGTCGGCAACAAGTTCGACAAATTGAAAGAGGCCTTCGACCAGATTGCTGCCGAACTCCGCAGCCAGTACAACCTCGGCTACACTTCCACAAATCCCAAGCTCGACGGGACCTACCGCAAACTGGAAATTAAATCCAAAGAAAACTACAAAATCCAATGTCGCGCGGGATACTATGCAACGGCGCGCGAACCGTTGCCTCAATAGCGATATAGGGTTCGAAGAAGCTTATGGCAAACACATTTGGTACGGACATTTTGATTCAGGCCGAAGACCGGATGAAAGCGGCGAATTTTTATGTGAAGGAACTCGGTTTCACGATTACCGATAAAAACTCGAAAATGATCGGCCTTCACGGAGAGCATATTAATTTATTTATTGAGCCGGGTCCGGCCCTCGGGCCGGTTCTTGAAGTCACCGTCAAGAGCGTTAAAAAAGCCAGAGCAAATCTGACGAAGAAGGGCTGCAAAATAATTAAGGACGAACCGGAAGTTCCCAGGGTTTACGTCAAAGATCCATACGGTCTCATTTACAATCTGACGGAGTAGTCACCGGGTGACGACGCTTGTAAGCCCGGTCCCGTGATGTGTGCGTATTAGCTGGAGGTTCGCTATGGCGCCTCGAAATCCCTCGCCTTTTTCCCGCCGCTCATTTCTGCAGCTCTCAGCCGCTGCAGCAGCTTTTCAAGCCGTCAGCGAGCCCATGCTCGCCTCCGCGGCTCGCCGGCCCGGTTCCAAAGACGGAGTCATGATCGACTCCAACGAAAATCCGCTCGGCCCCAGCCAAGCCGCGCGTGAAGCGATCTCCGCGATCATTCCGCAAGGCGGACGCTATCTCGACCATCTCACCGAAGACCTAGTCAACACCTTCGCCCAACTCGAAGGCCTCGGCCCCGATTACGTCCAGATCTTTCCGGGTTCAAGCCCTGCGCTACGCTTCGGGGTCGTGGCCTTCATTTCGCCGCAGAAAAGCTATGTCACGGCCGATCCCGGTTTTGAAGCTGGTATGTTTGCAGCCAAGGTGGCCGGGGCGCGCGTAGTCAAAGTCCCGCTCACCAAGACTTACGCGCATGATGTCAAGGCCATGATCGCTGCTGCTCCCGACGCTGGGCTCTTTTACATTTGCAATCCCAATAACCCATCGGGCACGCTCACGCCGCACTCCGACATCGAGTATCTCGTAGAAAATAAACCAAAGGGTTCCGTCGTGATGGTCGACGAGGCCTACATCCATTTTTCGGATGCGCCATCCGCGATCGATTTGGTCAAGGCCGGCAAGGATGTAATCGTGCTCCGCACCTTCTCGAAAACCTACGGCATGGCCGGCCTGCGCTGCGGATTCGCCATCGCCCGCCCAGACCTGATGGAAAAAATTACGAATCTCTCGGGCTGGAACTTCATGCCCGTCACCGCAGTGGTAGCCGCCTCAGCCAGCTTGAAAGATCCGGGCCTGATCCCGGAACGCAAGCGCATCAATGCCAGCATTCGGCAGGAGACCCTTCAGTGGCTTGCCAGCAATGGCTACTCCTACACGCCATCCGAATCGAACTGCTTCCTGCTCGAAACCAAACGCCCCGGCAAGGAAGTGATCGACGCCATGGCCAACCAGAATGTTTTCATCGGACGCATCTGGCCCATCATGCCCACATGGGTGCGGATCACAGTCGGCACCCATGACGAAATGCAGCAGTTTCAAGCCGCGTACCAGAAAGTGATGCGCGGAACCACGGCGTTCTCGCTGCAGCCAGCGAGTCCAGTTAAGAGTTCGCGACGGCGCGGTGCTCTGCTGAGTTGACACGAGTACTTTCTTCATCTTGACAGCGCAGCGTTTCTCGACCAGACTGAGCGCCGCCTGTACATTTGAGGAACGATGAAGATCTCGATCAGACGCTGGTTTTGGCGCGGAGCGGCCGTCTTGGTCTGCCTTGGCGTTGCCACTGGATTTGCCGCCGGGGCCAGCGGCCCGCACTATGTCGTTACCAATGACGACGCGCTCTCCTCGAATAGCGTGACGTTCTACACCGTGGGGGCGAACGGTGTGCTGACTCTGCAGCAACAAGTTCAGACTGGCTTCTCCGGCATCGCCGGTGGTTATTTTTCGGCGAACCGGGTCGTCGCGCTCGACGACGAGAGCCAGGAGTGCGTCTATGCCTCCAACGCTTTCACCGGCGAGATCGTCGGAATCAACGTCATCACTCAAGCCGTGGGCGGCAGCGCTTATGGTTCCACCACTGACACGGGCATCACCAACGGCGTTGGCTTGGCCACGAATGCGCAATACCTTTATGCCGGCTTCAGCGACTTCAGCACGATAGGAACTTTCCAGGTTCAACCCGGCTGCTCTCTAACATTTGTGAACGATACTTCCGTCTCCGGACTGCAAGGCGGTATCGTCAGCGCGATGGCAATCCACGGGAATATTCTGATCGCCACTTATAACGATGGCTCGATCGAGAGCTTCAACATCTCTTCGGGCACTCCGGTATCGAACGGCGATAAACAGAACTCTACCGGCTATCTCAAGTCGCAGGGTGCTACGTATCCCAACGGCATCGACATTACGCAGGACGGGCATTACGCAATCTTTGGCGATACTTCCATGACGACGTCGATCGAAGTCTCGGACATTTCATCCGTCAAGTTGACCAAGACGGTCTACTACGATCTGGGCGGTTCGATCAACTCCAGTAACATTATGCTCAGTCCCGATGAGACGCTGCTCTACATCAGCAACACGCAAGGGGATAGAATCAGCGCCGCGTTTTTCAATGCCAACACGGGCACGCTGTCGAGCGGTTGTACCTCGGGCAAGCTCAAGAACTATGTGAGTTCGTGGTCGTACCTTGCGGGGTTGGGCCTGGAGACTACTACGGGCACTGGCGAAGTCTTGTACGTGGCAGAGTATGGTTCGACTTCTGGCATCGCCATGCTGCAAGTGACTTCCTCCGCCGGGACTTGCGCGTTGTCCGAGTTGTCGAGTTCGCCGGTTGCCGATCCTAACAGTCCAGGATTGCTGTCGATCGGCGCTTTTCCGCCGCGAGGTTTCTGATGCAGATTGTCGTGAAACTGAGGCATTTAGAAAGAATGTTCAGGAGTTTCGAAAGAATGTGCAGGATTTTCGAGATGCGCACTGGGTTCCGATGCTTGCTGGGTATCGCGGTCTGCGGATTTTCTTTCATACATGCACCGGCACAGTGTCCGCCGCGCCCGCAATCCGCCACCGTGGTTCAAGATGCCCTAAGCCTCTATTCACAAAACGGCGTTCTCAACGCCAGCCTCGCGCTCGGCCACTCCATCGATTCCGCCGGCTACACTCACTTTTGCTACAAGTACCAGCAAGGCGCAAACACGGCGGAAGCTCCAACGTTGCGGCTGAATCAGGGCGATCATCTGCTTCTCAACATTACGGACGACCTTTCGAATCCGGGCGCGCAAAGCCGCAGCGCGATGGACATGTCCGCCCCGGCAGGCGCTACCTGCGGCGATGGCGGCCCCGCGACCTTGCAATCGACCAACGTTCACTTCCATGGCTTGAATGTTTCGCCGACCTGCCATTCGGATGATGTGCTCACCACACTGATCCAACCCGGCACGCCCGGCTTCCAATATGACATCCAGATTCCGGCGAATGAGCCGCCGGGCCTGTATTGGTACCATCCCCACGTGCATGGGTTCACCGAGTTTCAGGTGAATGGAGGCGCGGCCGGCGCGCTGATTGTCGAGGGCATGGAAAAATATCGCCCCGAGGTGACAGGCCTCTCAGAGCGCGTCTTCGTGATTCGTCAGCAGTTTTTGGTTCCGTGGGTGCCTGGCCCCTACGAACTTACGGTAAACTTCGAGCCGACCGCACCCTTCGAAGGGCCTGAACCTATTATTCAAATGAAGCAAGGCGAGAAGCAGTTCTGGCGGGTGGCGAACGCGACTCTACAGGATTTCATGCCTCTGCAGGTTTGGTTTGAAAACGTGCCGCAAAAACTGCAATTGATCGCGCTCGATGGATATCCTCTGGCCGCGCCTCGATCTGTGGAAACAATTCTGTTGCCGCCCGCGGGACGCGCCGAATTCATCGTGCAGGCTCCGCCGCCAAACTCCTACGCAATATTTACGGTCTTGGATTATCCCACCGGACCCACCGGCAATCCCGATACTGCGCAGCCGCTCGGAGTGATCCAGCTTAGCGATGCCTCTGCGAAGTCGACGGCCAACGTTGCCTCGATCACTACTCCGGCACCGTCTCCGAAAACTTCGACCTCGCAAACTTCTCTGCCTCAAACTTCAATGGATCACCTGAAGTTCGCAGGCCTCAAAGATGCGACACCAACCACGCAGCGCAACCTCTACTTCTCCGAAGAATTCGCCGGCACCAACGGTCCGATACAGTTTTATGTCACCGTCGATGGACAAAAGCAAAAAGTTTTTGATCCCAACGAGAAGCCCATGATCACGACGCACGTGGGTGCCGTGGAAGATTGGACCATCGAGAACCGCGCGCTTGAGACTCACGCATTTCACATTCACCAGCTTCACTTCATGATGCTTGAAGTCAACGGACAGCCGGTGGCGAATCAAGATTTGCGCGACACCATCGAGATCCCTTACTGGTCAGGGAAAGGCCCGTATCCCAGCGTGAAGGTGCGGATGGATTTCCGCGACCCCACCATTGCCGGCACATTTGTGTTTCACTGCCACATCCTGCTGCACGAGGACCTCGGAATGATGCATAAGATTCAAGTCCTGCCTTAGGGGTCCTTGCCGCCGACTGCAAAGAAAGAAGGTTTCAAGATGCGGAAAAGAATTTTGCTCGTCCTAAGCGGAGTTCTGTTGGCGTTTGCCGGTTATCTGTTTGGAAATCGAACCGCCGCGGTTGCACATGCCGGAGCGCCCGCGCAATACGCCGGCGTGCCGAACCAGCCAGTTGAAGCGCCAACCCAGGGCAGCGTCCCGAAGTCCTACGGACGCGTAGCCGCAGCAATCGCCGACAAGATCGGCACCGGCCTGATCTTTGAAGACCCCCAAGGCGTGATTCGCTTCGTCAGCATGACCGGAATGATGGAAGGAGAACTGGCCCGCTACGACAAAGCTCCAACTCAAGGCGGAATCCCGAAATCGTATGGTCACCTCGTAGCGGCAGTCGTTAACGGCGAAAACACCGGCCTCGTTTTCGAAGACGCTCAGGGCGTGATTCGCTTTGTCACAATAGCGGGCAAGAAAGAGGGAGAGTTGACCCGCTTTTGAGCGTTATCACACCACCAATTTCCTGCTTTGGCAGTTGATCAGATTTGGATACCGCCGGTCTGAAAAGTCCTGCCGCTTTTAGTCGACTGGTTCGCTCCATGCCACCGTTCTCCGCTCCCGGCTGCTCTTGTGCGCCAGCATGAGTGCCCGCATCGTCTGCAACGCCTGCTTCGGAGTAACCTCAAGCGCCGCGTTTTTCTCGATCGCGTCCCGCACGTTCGCATAGAACCCGCGATAATCTCCACGCTCGGTCTTTACCTTTACACTCGGCTCGCCCACTACACTTAACGTTCCCCACTGACTTTCCGCTTCTTCGCCCCAACCCTCACCCCAATCCTTCCCCTGCGGAAAATCGTCCCCGCGCAATAATGCTTCCTGCGGATCCATCCCATACTTCACAAACGATCCCTTCGTACCGTGAATCAGGAAATGCGGCCCCGGCGTAAACGCAACGATGCGCGCGCGCACCATCGCTCGCAGGTGCGGATACTCAAGGCAAACATCGAACGAGTCATCTACCTGCGATGTTTCGCGCTCGCAGAAAGCCGATGCTGTAATTGCCCGCGGTTCTCCAAACAACACCAGCGCCTGGTCAATTACATGCGGCCCCAGATCGAACAGAACGCCAGCTCCAGGTTGATCCGCGCGTTCCCGCCACGCATTCGCCTTCGGCTCGAGGCGAAACCGATCAAACCGGCACTCGTACTCCACGGCAGTTCGCAGACGGCCTGACTGCACAATTTTTTTCACCGTGCCGAAATCACCATCCCAGCGCCGTTCCACATACACCGTGATCAATCGCCCGCGGTCGGCCGCCAGCCGCACCAGTTCCTCGGATTCCCTCAGCGTCGGCGCGAAAGGTTTGTCCACTACCACATCCCGCCCCGCTAGCAGGCACGCTCGTGCCAGTTCGAAGTGCGAATCGTTCGGAGTCGCGACCACGCACAACTGGATTTCCTTATCCGCCAGCAACTCCTCGATGGTGCGAACAACTCGCATTTCAGGATATTTTTCCCGCGCCCGCGTACCGCTGCGCTCCACGATGCCCGCCAGTTCCAGGCCCGGCACAGCCCTGATCACGGGCGCATGAAATGCCTGCCCCGCCAACCCAAATCCAATCAATCCCACACGCACCATGCCCGGCTCCTAGTTTTCGCTCTGCCGCGTACTACACCGCCGTTAGGGAATTACAGCTTTCTGCCGATACGCCACCGCTGCCGCTCACACTATAAAGGAGAAGGATTGTTTTGGATCGCTGCGCAGGCCTCGTGCTCGCAGCTCGTTCCAGAGGCAGAAAATGAGGGCTGGAACTTTTCTCGTGATCTCCCTGATGCTGCTCATTACGTGGGCGGGGAGTTTCCTGATGCTGCACGTAGCCAGCATGATGATTCATTTGCTCCTGCTGGTGTCAGTTCTTTTTTTTGCGGGGCATCTGGTGCGGAATACGAGTCTCAGCTAGTTTTTTAAGCCACGATTTTACGGAGGTGATACGCCCTCAACGTTCTTGGCTAACCGGCCGCCAGCATTGAGGGCGGATCCATTTTTCTTCGATCTTTAACCCGCCGCACAAACTTCAGCCCAGACCACACGTCCGTCACCGCGCACACCTTCACATCCACCAGTCCGGCGTCGAGCCCAATCTCGCGCACAACGTTTTCGTTCGGATCCGTCGCGACTCCTGAACTCTTCTTCGGCCAACTCACCCACAGCATCCCAGCCGGCGTCAGCGACTGCGCCATCCTCGGGAAATCTCTGGTTAACTCCCCGCGAGACCTGGTAAAAATCATCACAAAATCCAGCGCGTCGTACTTCTTCGCCAGATCACACTCCGCCAGCGCGTCGCGCAATTCCGCCAGCACTTCTTTTGGGGCATTCGCCAACCGCGCGCGAAAGCCCGCCTTAATCCCCAATTTTTTCGGAAGTGGCGTCCCAGAATATCCCGGCATATGTGTGGGCCGTGACAAGAACGAATTTACTGACGGGTCCCGTATCCAGCCGAAGCCCGGGAGCTGGAAGCCGAGAGCCGTCTACTGCGCCGGTGCGTAATATCCGCGCCTCGATCTCACGCGGAAGTTCTTGCGGTCGAGCGCTACGATCTCAATCGTGCGGAAATGCCCGTCGGCCTTCAAGTCCGCCGGCTTATACGACACATCATACTGGCTGCGCAGTTCGTCCTGGATCTCGGTAAAGGCGTTGGCCACATCGCGAATCTGGAATGGAAAAAACGCCCGCCCACCGGTCGCGTCCGCGATGCGCTCTAGAATCTTGTCGCCAGACCCTTTAGTTCCGCTAACGTTGGTACTGATCGTGTATACGATCGCGTTCGCCCGCTGCGCCATCTCGATCGCTTCCTCGCGCGTCACATGGCTCAAATTATCTTCCCCATCGCTGAGCAGGATGATCGCGCGTCGCGTTGGTCCCGACTGCGGTTGCTTGAGCAATTTGTCGCGGCAGGAGCCGTAAAGCGCATCGTACAGCGCCGTTCCACCACCCGGCCTCAGCATGCGCACGCCTTTTCCCAACTTCTCCGTGTCGTCCGTGAAATCCTGCGTCACTTCCGGCGTCGCGTCAAACCCGACGACCATCGCCTGGTCGTAGCCCTTGCGCACAGTCTGGTTTAAGAATTCAATCGCCGATTCCTGTTCAAACTTGAACCGGTCACGCACCGAATTGCTGGCATCGATCAGCAAACCCACCTGCAGAGGCAAATTCGTTTCTGCGTGAAAGCTTCGGATCTCAGCCGCCGGCTTGTTGTCATCTACGAAGCGGAAGTCCGCCTGTTTCAAATCGGTCACGCGCTTTCCGTGCTTGTCGGTCACCGTGAACACCACGTTCACTTCGTTAATGCCGACTCGGATGCGAGGGATATCGCTGCTGTTAGCGCCTTGCCCCGCCGAGTTTGACTCTCCGGAATTTCCTCCGGATTTCTGGCCGGCAGAATTCTGATCGCCCGCGTTCTGCGTCCCCGCCGGAGTAGCTGGAACCGGCGCAGTCGCGGATTGCGAAACCCCGGCCGGACGCAGTCCTACTATCAGCATCAAAACTGCCGCCCACCGCGAAGCCGAGAGTTTGAAGACGTTTCTCGCCAGAATGCCCCTCATTTGATATTCATTATATCCGCAACCGCTCGGATCAGCAGTCTTCGTCTCGGCGGCTTGCCCTACGAGAAGTGCGGGTTAAGGTTCTTTTTCTACTAATTCCAGCTTGCCCAAGAACTCCAGCAACTCGGGCGGCAACGCGCTCTTCAGCCCAACAATCTCGCCGGTACGCGGATGCCGGAACTCCAGCTCCGCGGCATGCAGAAAATTCCGCGCCAGTCCAATCACCGCATTTTTCCCGCGCGCCTGCCGCGGCGCCCCGTACATCGTATCTCCCACCACTGGATGACCCATCGCCGCCGCATGCACTCGAATCTGGTGCGTCCGCCCCGTATCGATCTTCACATCCAGCAATGTGAACTTGCCAAACTTAGTGTCCAACCGCCGCACAACGCGATAGTGCGTCACCGCAGTCCGCCCGCCCTCGTGCCGCGTAGTCATACGCGTGCGCCGAACCCGGTCGCGGCTGATGCTCTGCGCCAGCGTTCCCGAATCTTTCTTAACCCAGCCATGCGCCAACGCCACATATTTCTTCTTCACTTCCCGCGCGGCAAACTGCGCGCCCAGCTTGCGATGCGCTTCATCGCTTTTTGCTACCACAATCAACCCGCTGGTTTCTTTGTCCAGACGATGTACAATCCCCGGCCGCAACTCCCCGCCCACGCCAGATAGATTCTTCAGATGATGCAGCAGCGCATTCACCAGTGTTCCCCGATTACGCGCATCGTCCGTCGCTCCCGCGCCCGCGTGCACCATCATTCCTGCCGGCTTGTTGATCACCGCAAGATCATCGTCTTCATAAACAACGTCGAGTGGGATCTCCTCTGCCATCGCCTTCAGAGGAGTTCGCTGCGCCTCGCCCATCACGCGGATGCGCTCCCCGCCGCGCAACTTCAACGAAGCCTTCGAGGCCGCATCGTTTACCAGCACAAGGCCCTCCGCAATCATCTCCTGTACTCGCGCCCGGCTCACAGACTCGAGTCGCACTGCAAGGAACTGGTCCAGCCGCTTGCCGGCGTGTTCAGCCGCAACGGAAATAAGGATAGGAAACGATTCCGCCATTCGCTGGAGGATACTACAAGCTGTGTCGTTAACGTTCCCAGGTGATCTTGCACAAAATAGTCGGCAGTCGTCGAGTTTACCCAATAATCCAAATAGCTTAAGCTGGCCGGTCATGTTTCGGCGCACGCGATTTCTCGTTCTGTTTCTCCTTGCGGTTGCGGCTTCAACGCTAGCAAATCCGCTCACCTCGCGCCACGCCGATGGCTACGAGGTAGTCCACACCTATGCGCACGACTCTCAAGCCTTCACGCAAGGATTGATTTTCGTGGACGGTCACCTCTACGAGAGCACGGGCCTCAAAGGCAAGTCATCACTGCGTATGCTGGATTTTGCTACCGGAAAAGTTCTGCAGAAATATGATTTGCCTGCCAACTACTTTGGCGAAGGCCTCACCGATTGGGGCAGCACACTGATTCAGCTCACTTGGAAAGAGCACACGGGCTTTGTCTATGACCGCTTCAGCTTTTCTGTGCTTCGAACTTTCCAATACGAGGGCGAAGGCTGGGGCCTGACTCACGATGAAACCCAACTGATCTTGAGCGATGGAACTTCTTACCTGCGCTTTCTCGATCCCAGATCATTCAAAGAAACCAGGCGCCTCCTCGTTTTTGACGAAGGCGGCCATCCCGTCGAAAAGCTGAACGAACTCGAATACCTGCACGGGGAAATTTACGCCAACATCTGGGAGACGGATGAAATTGTCCGCATCTCTCCGCGCACCGGGAAAATTCTCGGACGGATCGATTTGAGCGGCCTCATCGACAAGCGCACACTGGCGAGCCCCGATGCCGTTCTGAACGGCATCGCCTACGACTCCATCAGTGACCGGCTCTTTGTTACCGGGAAGCTATGGCCAAAATTATTTGAAATCAAGATAGGAACTAATCCGCAAAAGTAAGCGCGCGCTACCGCGTCGCTTCCAGCGGGTGCGCCGTCACATTCTTCGCCCCGGGCCGCAACCACCAGATCAGCCCGCCGCCGATGACCAGGCCAATGGCGATCAACTGCGTCCCGGTCATCGCCCCGCCAAACACCGATCCGCGCCCCGGATCGTCCCGCAAATATTCCAGAAAAAATCGCGCCACGCCATAGATGAACAGGAACGCGCCAAACACCTGCCCATCGAATTTCCTGTGCTTCAAAAGCCACATCAGGAAGAAGAAGTTTGCCAGTTCGACTGCAGACTCGAACAACTGCGTCGGCTCCAGCGGCACGTTCAACGGAGTCCCGGTAATCTGATTCGCCACCGGGTTATGAAACACCACGCCCCAGAAATGATGTGTCTCTTTCCCATAGCAGCATCCCGCCATAAAGCAGCCGACGCGTCCAATGGCGTGACCCAGCGCCAGCCCCGGCGCAAACGCATCGCAGGTTCGAAGCGCCGGCAGATGATGCCTGCGCACATACCACCACGCCGCCAGAAACGCGGCAATCAATCCGCCGGAAAAAACTCCTCCAGCCTGCAGCGTGGCAATGCTGAAAATTTCCGAAGGATGCGCGGCATAACTGCTCCACTCGTTAATCACATAGAGCACCTTCGCCCCGACAATGCCGCACAGCACCACCAGGATGCCCAGGTTCCATGCCTTCTCGCCGTCAATTCCCAGACGCTCGGAATTGCGCACACTAATCCAAAGTCCGATCAGCACTCCCAAAGCAACCAGGAAGCCATAAGTCGGCAGGAAAAACCGCCCGAAATGCACTAATTGTGGATGCACAGTTATGTTGGATGCAGGAACTTGGGAATTTGATACTGAAGTCAGTCTAGCAGGGAACTCTTGGCTCACGTTGGCCGCATTATTTTACAGTTCTCATTTGTGATGCTAAAATGTATCACATGAAAAAGGCCTCGGTCCGCGACCTGCGCTATGCCTTCAAGAAGATCGAGCGTCTGCTGCAGCAAGGAGAAGAGATCCAAATTACCAAGCGCAGGCGCGTAATCGCCCGCTTGGTCCCAGACGGCGCGGAGGCCGCCAGACCAGTCCCCGACTTCCTCGCGCGCTTACGCACGATTTACGGCAATAAAATGCTGCCCGTCAGCGGCGCTGAACTGATCGCCGCCGATCGGAGCCGCTATTGAAGGTTTACGCCGACCCCAGCTTTATCGTGTCACTCTACAGCCCGGATGCCAACTCGGCCGCCGCCGCCCACATCATGCAAGCTCTTCCCGCGGACCGCTTTGTGACTACTTTCGGAGAACTAGAAGTCGTCAATGCAATGGGATTGAGAGTTTTTCGCAAAGAAGTTTCGCCTTCGCAAGCCCACTCTTCCTTGAGCGAGTTCGAAAAAGATTTGCGCGATGGGATCTTTCAGATTCGCGAATTAACAGACGCTATTCTCGGACGGGCTCACCAGTTGTCCCGCCAAACCGCTAAACTAGGAACTCGCACAGCCGATCTCTTACACGTGGCAGCCGCCCTGGAATTGGGCGCGGACAGCCTCTACACTTTCGACCTCCACCAAAGAAAGCTAGCCCAAACCCTTCGTCTCAAGCTCAACTAGATCACGCTTTTCATAAGGCGTTTGCTGCATCATCCGGCCTTTCTTCTAGCGACGTCCTGATTGGGACATCATTGTTCTACTTGACTTCCGGCCCAATCCTTGTCATAACTACTTGGTCCCACCGGACGGGTTTGGGGGTGTGTCTGTTTGGCGGAAATTCGGCTTCAAGAGGGAGAATCCCTCGAGAATGCCCTGCGGCGCTTCAAACGGAAAGTGCAGCAGGAAGACATTATCAAAGAAGTGAAACGCCACTCCTTTTACCTGAAACCGGGTGAAAAGAAACGCGTAAAGGCCGCACTCGCTCGCAAGCGTGCGCGCAAGAAAGTTCGCAAGGAGCAAGACTAGGCATTAAAGGGTCGCCCCTTCCCGGGGTGACCCTGCTCCATCTGGCCCCCACCAGAGAGAGTTGCAGCAGGGACGATTTCAAATACTCATCATTCATTTAGTCGGCATTCTGTGGGAGTAGCTGTATCCACGCGCCGTTCCAGGTGCGTGGCGGGCCGAGTCCAGGGGCAGTTTGAGGGGGGATGTACATAACCTGTGTTTGCTTTGCGCCACCGCCTCCCCGCGTGTGGGGAGCGGACCACGGGCACAAGGGAGCCATCCTCAATGGAATTTCAGGACAAGGTACTGACCTGCATCGACTGCGGTGTCGAATTCGTCTTTACCGCCGGGGAACAACTGTTTTTCCACGACAAACGGTTCAAGAACGAACCTAAGCGCTGTAAAACCTGCAAGTCTAAACGTGTGGCAGTCCTCACTGCCGCTCCTCCTCCGCGCGATGGGCGCCACTATACGCGTGTCGAGACTCGCGCCACTTGTTCTCAGTGCGGCAAGGAGACCACCGTCCCCTTTCGCCCCACACAAAACCGGCCTATCTTCTGCCGTGAATGCTTCACGCACAAAAGGACCGCCGCCTCCGCCTGATTGTCGGGAAACTTTTCTGTTGCCGAAGGCGATGGAGTCTTCGGCAACAGCGGTAGCCTGTGCGGCGAGCGCGGTCTCAGTAACCGAGAGACCGCGCGATGCGCTACGATAGTGCCGTGACCACCTTCCACGTACAAAACTTCGGATGCCGCGCCACCCAAGCCGACGGCGCCGTCCTCGAACGCCAGTTCGAATCCCGCGGCCTAAGCGCGGCCTCCGCAGCCCAAGCCGACCTCATAATTTTCAATACTTGTACGGTCACTAATTCGGCGGATCAGGATGCGCGGGCGGCCATTCGCCGGGTGCAGCGGCAGAATCCGCTGGCGAAGATTATTGTTACTGGGTGCTATGCGCAGCGCGCGCCCGAGGAAATTTCTGCGCTGCCCGGTGTAAGTTGCGTGATCGGCAACTCGCACAAACATCAGCTCGCAGAAATTGTGCTGGATCAAGTCGCTCCACCGAGCCAAGGGTTTGTGCCCCTCACGTCACTTTCTGTGATGCGCGAACGACCAACGACGAACGATCAACGACCGTTCTTCGTCTCCGACATATTCGCCCACACGGAGCTGCTGGCAGCGCCCGTGTTCGAATCCGCGAATCACGAGAGCGACCGCACCCGCCCTAACCTCAAAGTCCAGGACGGATGCGACAACCGCTGCTCTTTCTGCGTGATCCCAAGCGTGCGCGGCCAGAGCCGGTCATTACCGCTGCCGCAAATTATTCGCGAGGTGAACGCGCTGGTGGCCGCGGGCTACCGCGAGGTTGTGATCAGCGGGATCAACTTAGGCAGATGGGGACGGGATTTAGCTCTCAGCTCTCAGCTTTCAGCTCTCAGCGAAAACCGCGCGCTGAATTTCGAAGAACTGGTGCGGGCGATCCTGTCGGAGACAAGCCTCGAAAAGCTTCGCATCTCTTCTGTCGAGCCCATGGATTGGTCGGACGAACTTATCGAGCTTGTCGCGTCTTCATCGCGCATTGCCAAACACGCGCACGTGCCGCTGCAATCCGGCAGTGACGCGGTGCTGCGGCGCATGCATCGCAAGTACCGGCCGTGGCACTATCGCGAGAAGATTGAAAAGATTCGCGCTGCCATGCCCACCGCTGCCATTGGCGCAGACGTCATGGCCGGATTCCCGGGCGAAACCGACGCTGAATTCGAAGCCACTCGCCGCCTCATCGAAGATTTGCCTTTCACTTATCTGCATGTCTTCACTTATTCCGCTCGTCCGGGCACGCCGGCCGCCGCGATGCCCGATCAAGTCCCGGTGCAGGTCGCGCGCGAACGCAATCGCATTCTGCGCGATCTTGCGGCCGAGAAGAAGCTTGCGTTCATGCGATCGTTCGTCGACAAAGAGTTGCAGGCGATCACACTCAACGTAACTCCCAGCGGCCGCGATGGCGAATTCACCGAGGCTCTCACGGAAAATTATCAAAAGCTGTATGTAAGAGGACACCACGCCTCGAATCGGTGGATCACGACTCATATCGACGAAGTCGACAACGGAGCGTTTGTGGGGAAGATGGCATCTCGATTACCGCTTTGCCATGCGCCGGGGCACGGAATCGATCGGAAGCAGACGACGACCGAGGCTACGGCTTAGCGCGCGATCAGTCCGTTTCGGCCGGGATCCTTCGACCCGTGCAGAACGCGGACACCCGGGTATAAGAAAAAGTCGCATCCCCCCGATCGGGTGTATACTCTTGCGGAAAGTGCGATTGCAGCCTTTTTGGTTGAGCTTTTCTTGGGCCGAACTCTTTGGCAGCATCAGGCGAATCGATTAGTCCCTCCCCGATCATAGCGGGGCGGAGGTTCGACTATGGATCAGGCCAGTACTCCCAAGCGTGTCATCTACGCCTGTATCTTGGTGGTGATCGCAACAGTCTTCTCTCTAATGATTTACTCCGGAATGCTTGATGGGGTGGGGGAAGCGCTGTTCGACCTGGCCAAAGAAATCGCAAAGTTTTTTCTCGGTTAACCTTGTTGCTCCTCCGGCAACTCACACAACTGCAACTCTCGCATGGGAAAATCCTTGCGGTTATCGGTGGCCAGCGCACACTTCTGCTGTAGCGCCACTGCTGCGATGATCGTGTCGGCGAGCGTAAGAGTTCGGCCTTTCTGCTGCCATTCCTTTTTGAGCTTGCCCGCTATCTCGGCTACGCTGGCCGTGATTTCATAGCAAGGAAGTGCGTTAAGGAAGGCCTTGGTCCGCGCTTCTTCCTGTGGCCGCATGCCGGCGTAGACCTCGGCAATATTGAGCGCCGAGGTTGCAATGGTGTGTCCGCCACGGACCAGTTCAGCCAGCCACTGCCGCCGACCCCGGCGCAATCGCAGGGCGTCGATCAGCACGGATGTATCCAGCAACATCTGCATGCAGAAAACTCACTTTGGATTTGGTTTTGTCGAACGGTCTCGCACGGAGAGCAGTTTCTGGCGGCGTAGGCGATTGCGGGTTTCGGCCACATCGTGCCTCTCGCTCTGCCGCCGTAGTTGCTGCACATACGCGACCGTTCCCCCTTTAAGTTCAGGGTGATCATCCGTTTTCCAGGCGGGTTGCTCACTCTCAAGAACGCGCAGGAGCTTGCGGCGTTGCACTTCCTGCCGTGCCGTCTCCAGCAGGAAAGCGCTACGCCCACGAGGACCGACTAAATCGTCGATCTCCCGCAGCAGATCGCCGGGAATCAGAATGTGTGCTCTTTGTGTGCCTGACATATGTGCATATAGAGTGTGCCATAGCGAACGAACGCGGTCAAGGCGTCGACGCCTGAGGTTATTGAATCTCCCCGCTCGGTGGGCGATCTTCTTAAATAGGCGATAAGTCGCCGTCACGAGCACTGAAGGTTTGGCGCTCTATTGTTAGCGTCACTCGACATTAAGTTCCAGTTGCCCGTTCGCTCGGAACTAATAACTCAACCCTTGTCATTGCGCCGATTTCGATTTCGCGGGCTTGGTGGCCGCGACGCGAGTCTCTTTTCCGCTCACGAACACCTTCATGGAACTCTCGCTTTCGCCCGACTCGTCGGTGTATTCGTAGGAGTCCGCCGAAACAAACTTCATAATGTACCGCGTGTGGTACGCCTTCCCGGCAAAAACGCTCTCTCCAAGCCATGTCCATACGTCGCCGTTCACCGTACCAGTCTTGTCTTCTATTCCGCCTGAGCTGTCGACTGCGTGGTATCGGTATGTCTTGGAAGTCGGATCGTAGTATACGAAGGAAGTATCCGAGTATTTCTTTCCAGGTCTATGAAGTGTCGTCTCGCAGATCACGGCGTAGCCGCTTGCTGTCCATCTGCAATCGTCGGTGCCGGTGTATTGCATCGCTGGCGAGTTCGGCCCCATTGCCCCAGCTTTCACTTCGTCTTCGACTGTGAACCTGCCGACCATTACTGCCAGCTTTTTCACTTCCGGGCTACGCGTTGTCTGAGACTGAGCGCCAGCCACGATTACGCTCGAAGCGCACGCCAACACAAATGAGACCAACCTTTGGGGGCCACTCATTTGGATTCTCCTTTCAGAGGTGCCACGGATGCTAGCACAAAACGTTTACGCACCCGACGCTGCGCCCCTTCTCAACGAATTCGGACCGGCCGACTACCCTCGCGCAGGACCAGCCGGCAATTGATCGCGGCTGTGATAAAATCCGGGCCGCAGAAAGTCGGTAGCTGAAAAATCGGCTTCGCTATAAGCTTTCGCCGACCGTTTGCACGAGGTACTTATGCCGGTTGCAACTCGACCTTCCACGCCAGGTGCGGCTTCGAAGCCCGAAGCCGGAAGTCCGATCCCCGTTATTCTGATGGCGCTGGTTCTGGTCGCGCTCATCGTGTTGGCTTGGTCCGGTGTGTCGCCTGCCACGCCGTGGGCGCAAGGTTACGATCCCGTTGGGCACTGGTGGATTTCCACGATCTTCGCCGCCATGCCGATTGTCGTGCTTCTCGGCACGCTCGCGTTCCTTCACATGAAGGCGCACTATTCCGCAGTCTTAGGCTTGGTGACGGCCTTGCTGATCGCTGTCGGAATTTTTCATATGCCGGCAAAGATGGCCAGCATCACGGCGATTTACGGCGCATGCTACGGACTGTTCCCGATCGGCTGGATCGTCCTGAACGTCATCTTTCTCTACCGCATGACGCTCGAGACGGGACGCTTCAAGATCCTGCAGGAAAGCATGACGGGGATCACGCAGGATACGCGGTTGCAACTTCTGCTGATCGCGTTTTCGTTTGGAGCTTTCTTTGAAGGTGCATCGGGGTTCGGAACCCCCGTAGCAGTGACTGCGGCGATTCTGATTGGCCTCGGGTTTAAGCCGCTGCAGGCTTCGGGATTATCTCTCATCGCCAATACCGCGCCGGTGGCTTATGGCGCGCTGGGCACGCCTATCATTGCGCTGGCCGCAGTTACCGGCTTTTCGGAGTTCACTCTGGGCGCGCAGATTGGCCGCATTCTGCCATTTTTCTCGGTGCTGGTGCCGTTCTGGCTGGTCTGGGCGTACGCCGGATACAAAGGAATGAAGGAGATCTGGCCCGCGGTTGCGGTTGCCGGCGTCACTTTCGCCATTCCGCAGTTTCTGGTTTCGAACTTTCACGGTCCCTGGCTCACCGACATCATTGCGGCCATCGTCTCGATGGTATGCCTGATACTTTTCCTGAAAATGTGGCAACCGAAAACGATCTGGGGACACGAAGGACCCGAGAAAGGCGAGCAGCGCGCCGCTCGCGGTCACCACGGTTACAGTCGCGGCGAAGTTATTCGCGCGTGGCTGCCATGGCTGGTGCTCAGCATTTGCGTTTTCTGCTGGGGGACGACTACGGGCAAGAAGATCATGAACACTCCGGAGAAAGTGTTCCCTTCAATGAGCACGTGGTCGACTCCGCCGAGCAAAATTACGAACCCGCAGTTTCCCGTGACCGGTCTCAACAAACTGTCTCAACGCATGCCGCCGGTGGTGGCGAAACCCACACCTGAGGCTGCGGTATTCGGTCTCAATTGGGTCTCGGCGACTGGCTCTGGGATATTGTTCGCGGCGATCATCTCGGGCTTCATCATGGGGCTCTCGCTTCCAAGAATCGTTGTGATGTGGTGGCAGACCGTGTGGCACGTGCGGTTCTCGCTGATGACCATCGCTGCCATGCTCTCGCTGGGCATTCTCACGCGTTACTCTGGCGTGGACGCGACCATGGGCCTGGCGTTCGCGCGCACCGGAGTGATGTATCCATTCTTCGGAACTTTGCTGGGATGGCTGGGTGTGGCGCTGACTGGCTCGGATACCTCATCCAATGTGCTGTTCGGGAGCTTGCAGAAAATCTCGGCACAGCAAATCGGGCTTTCCCCAGTCCTGATGGGCGCGGCGAATAGCGCGGGCGGCGTCATGGGCAAGATGATTGATGCGCAGAGCATCGTTGTCGCCAGCACCGCAACGGAGTGGTACGGACACGAAGGCGACATCCTGCGTTACGTGTTCTTCCATAGTATTGCTCTTGCCGCTCTGGTGGGAATCCTTGTGACCCTCGAGGCCTACGTATTTCCCTTTACCCGACTGGTGGTGCAGTAGAAGCACAACGTAACGAGCGAAAATGCCCGAGCAGCGTGGCTTTCAGGCCAGTCGCAAAAGTTGCGCGCAAAACAAACCTCCTGCACTCCAAGGTGCATCTCAGTTCCGGGCACTTTTCGCGGAACACGGTGACACCGCTGGCACCTGTGCTGCGTGGTAAGCGCAAGTTATATACGGACTATGCAGCTTCGCGCCAAATGCGCCTTGTTGTTACTTCTCTTCTGCGCGGCGATTACGACCGTAATGGCGCAGCAGACAGGAGTTTATAGCGCGACGCGCGAAGAGTCTGAGTTGCAACGTGAGGCCGCTGGCCTTCGCCCGCTGACCTTGGATGAGGGATTGGCGATTCTGAGTGTCGCACTGGATTCTCGCCATAACGGCGCTTTCTCTTCCGATTGCTCTCACTTCGTTCATGGACTCTATGAGCGCGCCGGTTTCTCCTATGGCTACACGCCGTCGAGAGATTTATATAAGGGCATCGACGAATTTCGAAGAGTAACAAATCCTCAGCCCGGCGATTTGGCCGTCTGGCGCGGACATGCGGGGATTGTGGTCAATCCCGTTCAGCATTCTTTTTTCAGCCTTCTGCAAGCCGGCCCCGGAGTGGAATCGTATGACTCGCCATATTGGAAGCGTCGCGGGCGGCCGCGTTTCTTTCGCTACGTTAAAGCAGGTGCAACCGGCACGGCTTCACTCCGCTCCGCGAACTTGACTTTGAGTAGCGCGGAACAGGATGAGCCGGCTGAAGCTTCAGAGCCTGAGGCTTCGCAAGAGGCTTCGCGTGGCATGCTTGCTACGACTCGGATCGCGGCGAGCAAACCCGCGACCGCCGCAGTCGCGCGCGTCCCGGTCGTGCATTCCATTCACCCGAAGCCCGATCAAGTAGACGCCGCATTCCTGCAGTCGTGCGCGGACTCAGAAGAAAACCTGCGTGGGCGACCTCTTCCGATCGACTGAGCCTGTGATTGTCTTCGACCATTTCACAGCCGGCAAGGTTCACATCGATGGGAACGCGGGCTGGGTTGAAGTTCAGATCGACGAAGTGCTTTTCTTCGTCGACGGCAAGGCGCAAGCGCGCAAAGGCTCAGAACGGCAGCAATGGCCTCTGTCTCGCCGCGACCAGGCAAGTTGGGAAGTGTCGCCACCAGCGGGCGTGATCTACGTGCCCCAAGCTCTCGCAGTGCGCCTAATGTCGCGCCAATTGGCACAGCTTGCTCAAGCCGGTCGTGATCCCGCCAGACTCCGGCAAACGGCCGAGTTGGTGCGAGTCTTAGACTCGCTTCCGCAGGACCAATCTGCGTTTCAGAAATTCACGACGCCGAACAAACAGAATTAGATCTGGCCGGGCTCGTCTGGATCTGGCTCGCGCACTGGAGCGTCCGGATTCTCGGGAGGGTTCAGTGGTTCCTTAATGGGAGGCGGCGAAGGTTCAGACGGCTCGCGAAAATGGTAACCCGCGGGCGAATACGTATCGAATGGTGTGTCGACTATCATGGCATTCTGATGCGAAGCTCTGTTCGCGGTTGATCACGAAAGTTTTTCCAGTTTCTGTCGCGTGGTCCGGTTCACCTCTTCTGCCCGCGCGGATTCAGCCATACGCGGTTCATCCATTTCCTTTTTGATTCGAGCAAGTATCGCCTGATATGTTTCTGGCTTGGGCTTGTTTTTATACATATGAGTAAGATGTCACGAGCGCTCGCGGATTACCGATCAATTCGGCACACATGAGAGGGAAGTTCGGCAATATTCTCGTCCAGTGCGGTCTTTCTGGGTATGCGGAAAGGCGGACTGTAGTACGCGAAACTATCATTGCGACAGCCCTCTTTCACAGTCCCCTCCCAATCCCCATGTTATAATTTCCTATTCCCAGTCGCTTAGTGCGCGGAGGACCGTATCGACAAACGTTTTATCCGAACCAATGACCGTATTCGAGCCCGCGAAATTCGCGTAATTGATGATGAGGGTGGGCAGATTGGCATCATGCCTCCCTTCGAAGCGCTCAAGTTGGCCCGCAGCAAGAATCTGGACCTGGTCGAGATTTCTCCCACCGCGCAGCCTCCCGTGTGCCGCATCATGGACTACGGGAAATTTCTTTACCAGCAGGAAAAGAAAGAGCGCGAGGCCAAGAAGCACCAGAAGACGATCACCGTAAAGGAGGTCAAGTTCCGCATCAATGTGGACGACCATGATTACGAGACCAAAAAGAATCACGTGCTGCGCTTTCTCGACGGAGGAGACAAGGTAAAGGCGACCATCTTCTTCCGCGGTCGTGAAATGACGCGCACCGGCTTAGGCCGGCAGATACTGGAGCGGTTGATCAAAGACGTCGAACCGCATAGCATCGTGGAGTTTCGGCCGCGGCAGGAAGGCAACACGCTGCACGCCATTCTGGCACCGAAGAAAACGGCGGCCGAGCGCGAAAAAGAAAGAGAACGCGAAGCCAGGCAAAAGGCGAAGCAGGAGAGAAAGCTGGCACAGGAAAAAGAAAAGCCAACTTCAGAAAAGCCGGCGACGGAATCCGTACCTGAGACAGAGAAGCAGCCAGCAGTCGCAGCAGCGGCCGCAGAGGCTCCGAATCCGGTTTCGCAGACTTAACACGTCGCCTGATTGATCTACGAATTCCAGAGCAATTTGAAACTGTAAGAAACTAACTGACGGCTGGCAACTGGCGGCCGGCAGCTGACTCCGAGGAACTATGCCGAAACTAAAAACCCACAAAGGCGCAGCCAAGCGCTTCAAGAAGACTGCCACCGGCAAGGTGAAGCGCGGACACTCGCACCTGCGCCACATCTTGACCTCAAAAGACAAGAAGCGCAAACGCAAATTGGGCAAGGGAACGCTCGTAAGCCACGGCGATCTCCGCAAAGTGTTGCGGATGATTCCATATCAGTAAGAGGCATTGTCGATTGTGCGATTTGGCGATTCAGCGATTGAAAATCGCGAGTCGCGCCTCTGGGTTTTTCAATCGCCCAATGGCTCAATCGCCCAATCGACAATGGTGTCAGGCGCGTGAAGAGGTCACGGCTCTATACCTTACCTCCAGCCGCCAGTAATCGAAAGCAAAAAGGAGAAAGACAATGCCACGTGTAAAACGCGGAACCAAACGCCGCGCCAAGCGCAAGAAAATATTAGACCGCGCCAGCGGTTATTTCCTCACTAAATCGAAACTCTACCGCTCCGCAAAAGAGGCCGTAGAGCGCGGCCTCAAATTCGCATACAGCGGCAGGAAGCAGCGCAAGCGGCAGTACCGCTCGCTATGGATCGTGCGTATCGGCGCAGCCGCGAAGCTGAACGGCTTAAGCTATAACCAGTTTATCCACGGGTTGAAAGTGGCTGGAGTGGAACTGGACCGCAAGATTCTCGCAGACATTGCCGTCAAAGATGCGCCTGCATTCAAGACTCTGGTTGAGCAGGCCAAGGGCGCGCTGGCGTAGGAGCGATCTCCGGCTTTCGGGCTCTGGCTGTCAGACCGAAATTCCTTTGTCATTCCGAGCCGCTCGCAGACGCGCAACGCGCGGAGAGAGCGCGAGGAATCTTGGTTCGTGCTTGTGCGAAGAAGAACCAAGATCCCTCGCTTCGCTCGGGAAGACAACTTTTTCTTACCTCAAGGTACATGTCCTACACCGTTCCCAAACTGACGAACTACTCGGCGGCAGCGCTCGAGAATGCTGCTGCCAAGTGCATCCGTGCGTGCGCAGACGACGCCGCGGCCGTGCGCAACGAAGCAGAACTGAAAGCGTTTCGCGACCGGTGGATCGGACGCAAGAACGGCGTCCTGACGCAGATCAATGATCTGTGGCTGAAAGGCGCACCCAAGGACGCGAAGCGGGAAGCCGGAATCCGCGTGAACGAGGTGAAGGCGCGGATTCAGGAACTGGTCGAGGGAGCGCGCGTTGGCGGCGATGAGAGCGTATCTGCTCCGGCGGAGCGAGTCGATATTTCTCTTCCAGGCGTGCGCCGCCCCATTGGCGCGGAGCATCCCGTCATCAAGACCACGAATGAGATGGTTCGCGTCTTCCAGAAGCTGGGTTACTCCGTCGCCGATGGGCCTGTGGTCGAGACTGATTATTACAACTTTGAGGCGTTGAATTTTCCGCCGAACCATCCAGCACGCGATACGCAGGATACTTTATTCATCGCCGGTCAGCAGGCGAAGCCGCAGCGCGAGCGGTTGCTGCTCCGCACGCATACGTCTCCAGTCCAGATTCGCACCATGGAGAAGATGCGTCCGCCGATCCGCATTGTGATTCCCGGCACGGTGCATCGCAACGATCCTCCCGACGCGAGCCACTCACCAATGTTTCATCAGATTGAGGGGCTCGCCGTCGATACGAACATTACGTTCGGAGACTTGAAGGGCACGCTCGATCATGCCATGAAGGAATTTTTTGGATCGAGCGTGAAGACCAGTTTCCGTCCCTCGTTCTTCCCGTTCACTGAGCCTAGCGCGGAGATGTTTGTTTCGTGCTTCATCTGTGGCGGCAGCGGCAAGCGCGGCACCGACAACGCGCCGTGCCGTCCGTGCAAGCAGACAGGGTGGATCGAGATTCTCGGCTGCGGCATGGTTGACCCGAATGTATTCGAGTTTGTAAAAGATAACGGCTATGATCCGCGAAAGGTTTCTGGTTTTGCCTTTGGCATGGGCGCGGACCGGATCGCCTTGCTGAAATATGGTGTGGATGATCTGCAGTTGTTCTTCAATGGAGATGTGAGGTTCTTGCAGCAATTTGCGTAAAAGCCCTTAGCCATTAGCTCCTGGCCTTTAGCTAGAGGCTAAAAGCTAAGAGCCAAAAGCTGATTCATGAAACTTTCTGCACAATGGATTCGTGACTTCGTCGATCTCACCGTCGATAACCGGCGCCTGGCTGAGGATTTGACTGGCGTCGGGATCGCCGTCGAAGGAATCAGCGGCTCGGGCGCTGATACTGTCTTCGAGATGGAGATTGGAACGAACCGTCCCGACGCGATGAATCATTACGGGGTCGCGCGCGAGGCGGCTGCGATCTATGATTTGCCGCTGAAGCACCTGTCAGCTGTCAGTTCTCAGCCGTCAGCAAAATCTTCGCACAATGCGGCCTTCCCGATCACGGTTGAAGAGCCGCAGCTTTGTCCTCGGTTTTCTGCGCGGGTGATTCGCGGCACCAAAGTTAAACCGTCCTCCGAAAAAATCGCGCACCGCTTGCGACTGCTTGACCAGCGTCCCATCAGCAACGCCGTTGATGCCACCAACTATGTGCTCTGGGAGATGGGAAAGCCTACGCACGTTTTCGACATGGACCTTCTCGAAGGCGGCAAACTCATCATTCGTAAAGCTAAGAACGGCGAGAAGCTGAAAACGCTTGACGGTGTCGAACGCACGCTTACATCTGACGATCTGGTAGTCGCTGATGCGAAGCGCGCTGTGGGCCTCGCCGGAGTGATGGGCGGTTTCGACACCATGATCACCGGCAAGACGCGGAATATTTTGATCGAGTCGGCATGGTGGGATCCGGTAACGGTGCGCAAGACTTCCCGGCGCCATGGCATTCACACCGACGCGTCGCACCGATTTGAGCGCGGCGCGGATTTTGAATCGACGGTGCTGTCTTGTGATCTGGTAGCGGCGCTGATTCTGGAATCGGGCGGCGGAGAATTGGTTGGCGACGTTATCGATGTGGTGTCGCGACAGATCGACCTGGCTCCAGTGGTGCTGCGGGTTTCGGAGGTGCATCGCATTCTAGGTGGAAGTTTGGAGACGGGAGAGATTTTTCGCATTCTGAAAAAGCTCGGCTTTACGCTGATCCCCGAAGGACAGGGAGACGCGCAGTTTCGCGTACAAATTCCCAGCTGGCGATTGGATGTGGAGCGCGAGATCGATGTGATCGAAGAAATCGCGCGACTGCACGGCTACGACAAATTCGGGAATACGTTGCCGGCCTTCAGCGGCGCGGTGGTGGAGTTGCCGCATGCGGCTGTGGACGCCACTTTGCGCACGCGGGCTTTGGCGTTGGGTTACAACGAAGCGGTTTCGCTTACATTTATTTCCCATGCGGACGCGGAGTTGTTTTCTTCCGCCTCGGTGCTGGAGTTGGAGAATCCGCTCAGTGGGGAAGCACGTCTGATGCGGACATCCATGGTGCCGGGCATGCTGGAAATGTTGGAGCGCAACCTGAACAACGGAACCCAAAATGTTCGCCTGTTCGAGATGGGGAGGATTTACGAACAGTTGGGAGGGAACCCTGTTGAGCCACGACGCATGTGTCTGGGCGCGACGCTGGCAGCGGTAAAGGGATCGCTGCCCGTCGGCGAGGTGCTGGATGTAAGCAAGGATGAGCATGCCGCGACGGCGGAGGCGTTTCGCTGCTTCAAGGGCGACGTGGAGAATCTGCTGGCAGGGTTCGCGTATCGTGAGTTGAGGTTTGATCGGGAGACAACGGAATATTTTCATCCGGGACGATCAGCGCGGGCGCTGATTGATGACAGGCCGGTAGCTTGGTTTGGGCAGATTCACCCCGAGGTAGCGAAGGTCACGTGGGAGGAAATAAAGGCGGGCGCTATCCTCCGCGAAACGGGCGCGGGCGCAGTGGCATCGCCCTTGCGCAAGCAGGTGCTGCGCGGCTTACGGCAAGAGGTGTTCGTAGCTGAAATCGACCTGGACAGACTGCACAGTGTCGGCTTGCGACAAGTTCGGTTCAGGCCGTTGTCGGCATATCCCGCGGTGGAGCGCGACTTTTCGTTCGTGTTTCCAGATAAAGTGGAGTTTGAGGCGATGGGGCGGGCGGTGGCGGAGCTCGATATTCGCGAGATAGTTGAATTTAAACCCGTAGAGATTTTTCGTGGAGGGTCGATCGAACCGGGACATTATTCCATTCTGCTGCGGGCAAAGCTACAATCCCCCGAGGAGACTTTGCGCGACGACGTCCAGATTGTGGACTGGTGTGAGAAGATAATTGGTGCGCTGAAAAGGGTCAAGGGAGTGCAGCGGGTGGGTGGTGGTGCTTCTGCATACTAAACCGCAGCTACCCCGGCGGGCGTAGAGCGCGTACCTCAGGGGCTGAAGCTCCGACCTCAAGCCGAGACCTAATCGCAGCGCTGGAAGCGCTGCGCCACCTAAAATCCATCGCTCCAAAAGGGTGAACCCATTTTCCTTCCTGTGCTAATCTGCCACCTATGGCGGACGTAATCTCTCTCTCCAATCAAAAGAAACAATTCCTTAGCGACAAGGTTTCGCAATTTACCGAGTCGGTCATCCGGGAGATGACCCGGCAGGCCATGCTTTATGGCGCGGTGAATCTGGCGCAAGGGTTCCCGGATTTCGCGGCTCCAGCGGAGATCAAGCAGGCGGCGCGGGCGGCGATCGACAGCGATGTAAATCAGTATGCGATTACCTGGGGCGCGAAGAATTTACGCAACGCGATTGCGCGGCAGATGGGCGTCTGGCAGGGAATTACAGTTGATCCAGAAAAAGAAGTCACCGTCTGCTGTGGCTCGACCGAGGCGATGATCTCGACCTTGCTGGCGGTCTGCAACGCGGGCGATGAGGTAGTGATCTTCGAACCGTTTTATGAAAACTACGGCCCGGATTCTGTATTGAGCGGGGCGCGGCCGCGGTTTGTGAAGTTGCGTCCCCCGACGAGCGGCGCGGGCGAGTGGGCCTTCGACGAACAAGAATTGCGGGCCGCATTCGACCAGCACACGAAGGCAATTATTCTCAACACCCCGAATAACCCTACCGGCAAGGTCTTCACGCGCCCGGAACTGGAATTGATTCGCGACCTATGCGTGGAGTTCGATGTGCTCGCGATTACTGACGAGATTTACGAGCACATTTTGTTTGACGGGACCGAACATATCTCAATGGCGTCGCTCGATGGAATGCGCGAGCGGACGGTAACGATCAACGGAATGTCGAAGACCTACAGTGTGACGGGATGGCGCGTGGGATGGGCGGTTGCGCCGGAGAAAATTACGAATGCGATCCGCAAGGTGCACGATTTTTTGACGGTGGGTGCTCCGGCGCCGTTGCAGGAAGCGGGCGCTGCGGCGTTGAGTTTGCCGGCGGAATATTACGCGAAGCTTGCGGAGGGATATCGCGTGCGGCGCGACCATTTGATCCCGGCGCTCGAGGGCGCGGGGTTCAAGTGTTTTCGCCCCCGCGGCGCCTACTACGTGATGACAGATATCTCTGCGTTTGGATTCGACGACGACGTTTCGTTCACGAAATATTTAGTGAAGGACATTGGCGTTGCCTCGGTGCCGGGGTCGAGTTTCTATCGCGATCCGCGCGATGGCGCGCGGCAAGTGCGGTTTGCGTTCTGCAAGAAGTTGGAAACCTTGGACGCAGCGGCGGAGAAATTGGCCAAGCTGGCGCGCTGATTTCGCCATTGCTCTACCATTGCGCAGAACTGCTGCCGGCGAACAGCAGGTTCCTCGCTAAGCTCGGAATGACAAATTTATCCGGGTCCTACTTCGTAACTACACCGCAAGCGATGCGGTCGCCAGAGTTTCCTGAGGGATCAGTTTTCATGTCATCGGCCTTCGCGTGGATTATGATCGCCGTGCCGCCGTTGCTGAAGAGCGAATGCGCATCACTGCTGAGGTTTACGTCTTTATCCTCCAGCTTCGCGTCGGCGTTGCCTTTTGCGTCCACCGTGAAGTTCAGCATGTCGCCGGCGTGATGGCCTTCGGGATTCTCCAAGCCGTGCTTTTTCCCGTCAGGATTAAAGTGCGGACCGGCGGATTTAAAATCCGGGCCATCGCACTTCGGGGTCTGATGAAAGTGGATGGCGTGCTCGCCCGGCGGCAGATCATGCAGATGCAACTGGAGGCCGACGCCTGATCCTTGCTCCCACAGCATGATGGTGCCTATATTCTTGCCCTGGGCATCTTTGAGTTCGACATTGGTTTTGGCTGCGCTTGGAAGCGAAAAAATGATCAGAGCGACAGCTGTGGCTAGCGTGGGGAGGATTGTCGGTTTCATGCGGAAGATTATAGCGAATTGTGTGGTGCGAAGGCCACGTGGCATGAGTTAGCCATGCTCGATCCACAGGGTAGTGGAGTATACTGCCTGGAAGTTTGAAATCTTTTCAGGAAAAGTGCAATCATGGCGTTGGACGCGGTGGAGCAGGTAACGGAGAAGGTTCCGGCGGACGATTTTCAGGCGCTGGAAGGGAAAATTTACCGCACTATCGAGATGTACAAAGCGGCGCGACAGGCGCAGGTTGCGGCGGAACGCGATACACAGCGCGTGCGTCAGCAACTGGAAGAGCGCGATGAAGAGTTGGTTGCCTTGCGGCGCGAGGCGGTGCAACTCCGGAAAGAGCGCGAAGAAATTCGCGGGCGCGTGGAGAAGATGCTCGAACAGATTGACTCGATTGCGGAGGAGCGAGCGAGTTAGAGAAAATTGGGCGATTTGGCGATTTAAGATCCAGCATGGTATTGGCGTTTCAATCGCCCAATCATTCAATCCCAATCACTAAATGGATTACTTATGGCTACGGCTGCTAAAGATTCGACATTGAAGGACGCGCAGAACGGCAGTGTGCGGGTGGAGATTTTCGATCAGGCTTACAACCTGCGAGGCTCCGATCCGGAATATATTTTGAAGCTGGCCGAGTACGTGGACGCGAAGATGCGCGCCGTGGCCGAGGCTACGAACACGATTGATACGGTGCGGCTCGCGGTGCTGGCAGCCCTGAATATTGCCGACGAATATCATCTATTAAAGCGGAAGCAGGAGAGCGGGGCAACCGATTACCAGAAGCGCGCGCATCTATTAGCAGATGCACTGGATGAAGTGTTGGACGAAGAGCGCAAGGCGGGGTAATCCCTTGGGCTGGGCTCAGTGCAAACTGAAACGGGCCTGCATATTTCTACTTCTTTTGTTCGCGCTGCCATTCAGTGGCGCTTCCTCCCAGGACACAACCTTCCACAGCCAATCGAATGTAGTAGTAATCCCCGCGCTGGTCAAAAGCGCGAAGGGCGACGTTGTGTACGGGCTCGAAGCCAAGGATTTTCTTGTTGAAGACGATGGCGTCGAGCAAGTCGTGCATCTGGATGAGGCCGCGGAAGGATCGCCGGTTTCGCTGGTGGTAGCGATTCAGCGTGGTCGCCGGGCGAACTATGAATTTCCGCGGATGCGCGGGTTAGGTGCCATGCTCGATCCCATGCTGGAAGCGGGATTGGGAAAAGTAGCGATTGTAGAGTTCGACAGCCACGTCGAGCTGGTTCAGAATTTCACGGGCAACTCCGAACGAATTGCCGGAACGCTGCGGGAATTGCAGCCTGGCGACGGCGGAGCCGCGATTGTGGATGCCGTGGATTATTCGGTGAAGCTGTTGGAGAAGGTTCCCAAAGAACGCCAGCGCGTACTGCTGTTGATCAGCGAGACGCGCGACCACGGCAGCCACGAGGCCAAAGTGGAGGATGTGGTGGTTGCGATCGGGCAGAGCAATACGGCGGTCTATGCGCTGGCATTTTCGCCGTCGCGGTCCAATGTGCTGGATACGATGCGCGGAAACAACACTAACGAGATGCATCCGTCACCGGATTTGCTGGCGCCGTTATTCATGGCCGCCGAGGCTATAAAGAAAAATACGCCGAAGGCCGTGGCTTCCATGACCGGGGGCGAGTACGAATTGTTCGCAACCGGAAAAGGCTTCGAGGCGCGCATGATCGATTTCACCAATCACGTGCACAGTCGTTATTTATTGAGCTTTGAGCCGAAGGGTCCGCATGCGGGTTTGCACCGTCTTCGAGTGCAGCTGCGCGATCCCGCTGACAAGATCGTGCTGGCTCGCGGCAGCTACTGGGCGGTCGGGACAGAGAAATGAATCCGTTTGGGAGCGACGTTCGGACGGCCGAGGCGGCCGCCCCCCACGTGCTGGGACCAGATTGCAAGTCTGGAACGCTATAGCTTGATTACTTTCGTTGCAAGTGTTCTGCCAACTATTTACGGTCTCCCTATTGCTAATTCACCGGCAATTCTCCTAGCATCACAAGTGAAAGCCGGCCTGCGGGGTTGGTGATGGCGGTAACCGATTTTTGAACCAATGCTGAATGAACGGGGACTCGACTCGAACTAGGATCCGGTGTGCAACGCTCCGCCATGCGGAGATGCCTAAAGGGTCTCGGCGGGTTCCCAACGTCTACCTGACGGTTCATTCTCGGCCCGTCACACGGCACAGTGGGTCGGCTTGCTTTTTTCTCCCCGCCGCAACAGACATCCCATAATAGATATTTCAATAATTTCGCTCTGTCCGATTGTCGTTCCGAACTCGGCGAGAGCTGGGTAAGGAACTCGCTTTTTCTGCGTGGGACAAAAATACTCGTGCGGGGGCAGCCGCCTCGGCTGCCCAGCGAGCGAAGCGAGCCCGAACCGAAAGCCGTCAGAAGATAAGTTTCAGCCCCAACTGAATCTGCCGCGGCGCAAAGGCGGCATTTGGCTTCAGGAAATTTTGCGGCTGCTGGTAGTAGGCCGGAGTAGGCACTTGATTGACATAAACAGTGTACGGCACGAATGTGGTTGCTTCGGCAGTAAGGCCATCAGAAGTAATTTCGACGCGCTGGTTGTCGTGGTTGAACAGGTTGAAGGAGTCAACCGTGAACTCGAGGCGATCGCTTTGGCGAATCCGGATTTTGCGCACCAAGCGTAGGTCCGTAGACGCATAGTCGGGTCCGGTAAAAGCATTGCGGCTGTAGCCGGGCAGGCGGTCGTTGTCGTAATTGCCGTCCTGGTTGGGATCGCCGGAGACGGTAGCGTTGACAGGCCGTCCGCTGCCAGCCGTGACGATGCTCGAAATTTTCCATTCGTTGAACATGTGGCCGAGAACCGGGTGTTCGCGATGAAAGGGATGTGGTTCAACCGAAAAAGCCCCCACGAACCGCTGGCGCTGGTCGGTGACGCTGGGCCCGCGCTCGGCGTTGGGCTGGTAGGCATTCTGCACGGTTGCAGGTTCCCCGGCGACAAGGGCGTCCTGGCCATCGTCGATGGCGTGGGCGTAGGTGTAAGAGAGTCGCAGATAGGTTCCGCGCGGCATCCGGCGGTTAATCGAGAGCGTTGCGCCGTTATAAACGCTCGAGGCCGCGCTTTGGAATTCGTCAATGGCGCCGAGTTGCGCAATGGGCCTGCCGAGTGGATTGATGCACGGCGGAAACGGGCAGGTCAGCGATTGCGTGTATTGCCAGGTCGCAAAGGAATCGACCGTGTAGTATCCGCCCTGAAAAATGGAGCCGGTGGAATCGAATAGCGGATAGTTCAGCGCGACCGGCTGCGGCAAATTCACATCCAGCGCGCGGATCAGATGCTCGCCGTGCACGTAAAGATAAGAGACCGCGACCGTTGTCTTACCGGCAACTTCACGTTCGAGCGTAAGGCTCGTCTGCTGCACGCGCGGGGTCACGAAGTTGGGCGCAAAGGCGGAAACATCGTTCGTAATGCCCTGCGTGAATCCCGCGGGAAGCATGCACGATGCCGAAACAACCGGACAACTTACCATCGGGTTGGGATACGTGGGAAAAACCTGGTGGTCGTAATAGTTGGAATTGTCGAGAAAGAGTTGAGCGTCAGTGATCCCATTATCCGTAGCGATGGCGGAGTTGTAGATCTGCGGAATTCGCACGTAGAAGATCCCATAACCCGCGCGGATGACCAGCGGGCGCTCCTTGCCGATAGAGTAGGCCAGCCCGACGCGCGGCGCATAGTTGTTGGGCTTGAAAGGAACTTTGCCCGAAGGCGGAAAAAGAGGGTTCGAGAGCAATCCCGCAGTAGTAAAAGTTTGCAGATCCCAGCGAACCCCCAGATTGATGGCCAGGTGTTGGGTCATGCGTATCGTATCCTGCGCGAAAGCCGCATAGTCATTGCTGTTCGGATTCGACGATGATGGCCCGAAGCTCTGCAGATAATATTTCGGCACGGCGTGCGCGTACGCGCGAAGCGGAGTCAGTGGCAGTCCCGCTTCCATAGGTTCAAACGTAAACGGATCCACCTTGATGGGATCGAAGATATATTCGCCGCTTTGCTGGCTGGGAAAGAAATCGTAATCCCATGTTATGAGCGTGTCAGCGCCGAACTTCAAAGAATGGTGGCTGGTATCGAAGCTGAGCGTTTCGGCAAGCTGGGCGCGGTGTTCGCGCGTGGCGCGGGGCAGCAGGTCGGAGCGTCCGATCCCGTCGATAATATCGGTGACTTTGATCAGAGTGTCGTTCGTGTTGGTATAAGACTGGCGCAGATCGCGCGAGAACTGCGCCCGCAGATGGCTGATGAGCCGCGGAGTCAGGCCTGAGATCAACACTGCCGAACCTGTGTCGGTCGACACATCTTCTGTCCCGTTATCAGAAATGGAATCGTAGGTGACCGGACTGGCGGGGTCGAGGAAGACGTTGTTCGATCCCCAGTAGCGCGACGAGTTGTAACGCAGCGCCAGTTGGTTGCGCGGCGTGAGATTGATATCGACCTTGGCATAAGTAGCGTTGCCGATCTGCGCGGCCGGAAAAGATCCGGCCAAAGTGTTGAGTTGCGCGGCGGCGGCGAACACCAGGGCCTGATCGCTGGCCTCATAATCGCCCGGAGAGTACGGCCCTGTGCCGGCTTGCGGCACCACCTGCATCGTGCCGTTGAGAAATTCGACTACATCGGGAACATGGAAGTAGTGCTGATCGAATCCGGCAAAAAAGAAAATCTTATTCTTCTTAATGGGACCGCCGACTGTGCCCCCGCCCTGCTGCTGCCGGCTGTGCGGCTTGAAATCCAGAAAGGCGTCGGCAGCGCCAAATCCGCTATCGCGAATGTAATACATCCCAGTGCCATGCCAGTGATTAGACCCGGACTTCGTAACGACATTAATGACCGCGCCACCAGCGCGCCCAAGCTCAGCGCTCGAAGAATTCGAAGAGACGCGGAACTCCTGCACAACTTCATTCGAGAACTGGTAAGGAGCACGATAAAGTCCGCGCGCCTGCGCGAAAAATGCGTTGTTGAAATCACCGCCATCGACCAGAAAGCTGTTCTGGAACCCGCGTACTCCGCCGAAAGAGAGATCGCCATTCGTGGAAGAAGTCAGGCCGCGCGGGTCTTGCGTCGCCCCGGGCGAGAGCAGCATCAGATCCGAGAAGCGGCGTCCATTCAGCGGAAGATCGGCAATGGCCCGTTCATCGACCAAACTGGACACGCCAACAGGTTGCGTCTCGACCAGAGCCGGCGCGCCTGAGACTGTGACTTTTTCCTGCGGGCCGGCGATCGTAAGATGGAACGCCAGTTCCGCTGCAGCCCCCACGTCGACATGCAACTGAGGAGTAACTTGTGGCGACATACCCGCGGCAACCACACGAGCCGTGTAGTCGCCCGGCGGCAGCAGATCGATCGAGAAGCGCCCCTCAGCGTCCGACGTCGCAGAGTAGCGAACTCCAGTCGCGATGCTGACGACCGCAATGGTCGCGCCAGGAATGCGCAGATCATTCAAGTCGACAACAGTGCCCCGAATGGCGCCGGTGCCGGAGTCCTGGGCCCGGGCGAGCGGGAGTGCTAGTAAAGCGCAAACAACAACGAGCGCGGCGCGTGGCATAGGAGTCCCATCTGTCGTTCGGATGAGACTCGAAGGGATAATTCCCGTAAGCTTTACCGGAAGCCTGACGGGAAAAGTTCTGCGGAAGAGTGCCGGGATGCGCTCTCTAGGAAGGGCGCAGAACGGAAACTCTTCCGCGGAACCAAGGGAAACCAGTTCTTGTATAGCACGCGTGAAGCGCAGAATGCTGTGACATCGCAAGTTTCTTATCGGCACCTGTGCCAGAGTGGGAATTCTGCTTTACGCGAAGGTGCCCGCCCATGCTATGTTCAGTGTTCACCGGAGCCGCTCACCGTGTTCCAGATGAGGCGTAATAGAAGATGATTCGATCCTTTAAAGGCATGAAACCGGTGATTCCGGCGAGTTGTTACGTGGATGACTCCGCGCAGATTCTCGGTGATGTAGTCCTCGGCGAGCACGCGTCAGTCTGGATGAACGCCGTCCTGCGCGGCGACGTCTACGCAATCCGCATCGGCGCCCACTCCAACGTGCAAGATTGCAGCGTCCTCCACGGCATGAAGAATCAATACGGCGTAACCCTCGGCGAGTATGTAACGGTCGGGCATTCAGTAACGTTGCACGGATGCACGATCGAAGACCGCTGCCTCATCGGCATGGGTTCGATTATTCTAAACGGCGCGAAAATCGGCGCAGGATCGATTATCGCCGCCGGCACTCTAATACCAGAGCGCACAGTAGTAGAGCAAGGCTCGCTATGGATGGGCTCTCCAGGCAAGTTCCGCCGAAAGCTGGATGAGAAAGACCATGAATCAATCATGCGCTACGCCCAGAATTATCTTGGTTATGTAGAGGAGTATTTGCGGGAACGGTGAGCACCGAGTACCTAGTACCTAGCAAGCAGCAATTGGCAACTAGCATTTAGCCAACACGCGCCGTTGCTAATCTTCGCAGGCGACTTTGGGCCCGATGCCAATTGCCAACTGCTAATTGCTTTTGGCCAGACGAACGACGAACGACGAACGACCAACATGATTAAAGCCGTCCGAGGAACGCGAGACCTTCTGCCGCCGGAAACGGCGCTATGGAATTTTGTCGAGTCGGCGGTGCGCGACGTCTTCCGCGCCTACAACTTCCAGGAAATTCGCACGCCGATCTTCGAGGCGACGGAATTATTCGCGCGGGGGGTCGGCGAAGAAACCGACATCGTCAGCAAAGAGATGTTCACCTGGAATGACCGCGGCCCGCTCGACTCCGGCGACGCTTTCATCCCGGGGCCAACTTTTGACCGCGTACGAGAGCACGCGAGCGCCAAGGAGGAGGAGTCTCGAAGGCGTGTCCAATCCCTGACCCTTCGTCCTGAGAATACCGCCGGTGTCGTCCGCGCGTACATCCAACACGACCTCGAAAAGCGCGGGCTTAACAAGCTCTTCTACATCGGGCCGCAGTTTCGGCGGGAGCGGCCGCAGAAGGGCCGGTACCGGCAGTTTTTCCAGATTGGCGCTGAGGTGATTGGGCCTCCCTCGGCGGGAAGCGAGTCTCCAGCTAGGGACGCGGAAGTCTTGGAGATGCTTGCCACATTGCTCGACCGGCTGGGCATTACGGGTTGGACATTGGAGTTGAATTCTGTGGGAAGCGCAGCCGATCGCGCGCGGTTTAACGCGGCGCTCCGTGCTTCGCTGGTTCCGGTCCTTGGTCAGATGTGTTCAGACTGCCAGCGCCGCGCGGTAACGAATCCCCTCCGCGTGTTCGACTGCAAAGTGCCGGCGGACCAGCCACTGATCGAGACGCTCCCGCGTATCAGCCAGTTTCTCGACAACGACAGCCTCAGGCACTTTGAGGCAGTCCAGGAAATCCTAACCAAAGTAGGCGTCCCGTTCACGTTGAACGACCGTCTAGTGCGCGGTCTCGATTACTACACGCGCACCGCATTCGAATTCACGCACGGAGCGCTCGGAGCGCAGAATGCGATCCTCGGCGGCGGCCGTTATGACGGGCTCTCAGAAGCTCTGGGCGGTCCGCCAGCTCCCGGCATTGGCTTTGCCATCGGCGAAGATCGCCTCGTGATGTCGCTTCAGGAATCAGCCGAGAGCGTGATGAAGAAGCCAAATGTATATATTGCTCCGCTGGGCGCAGGCATGAACGCCGAAACAGCCCGACTGGCCCGCGAACTCCGCCGCCACGATCTGATCGTCGACCTCGGAGACGAAAACTTCCGGCTCAAGAAATCATTTGAGGCCGCAACCAAAGCCGGAGCAAAATATATTCTGATCGTGGGCGAAAACGAAGTGAAGGCCGATGTATTTTCGCTGAAAAATCTCGCAACAGGCGAGCAAGTTTCAGTTCCGCGTGCGGAGCTGGCAAAGAAGATACAAGCCTAGCCATGGGAAAGATTCGTTCTGAAATCGACGATGCTGCCCGCCAATTCATCGAGGCGCAGCACGTGTTCTTCGTCGCGTCAGCCCCGCTCGATGCCGCAGGCCACGTCAACCTCTCGCCCAAGGGTCTCGACACGTTTCGCATTCTAGCGCCGACGAAAGTCGCCTACGTCGATTTCAACGGCAGCGGAGTCGAGACCATCGCGCATCTGAAAGAGAATGGCAGAATCGTTCTAATGTTCTGCGCATTTCAGGGCCCGCCAAATATTTTTCGCCTGTATGGCCACGGCCGAGTGATTGAGCCGCACGAGCCGCAGTTCGCAACGCTCGCCGAATCCTTCCCCGACCACGAGAACGCGCGCTCCATCATCGTCGTCGAACTCACGCGCGTCACCGACTCTTGCGGCTACGGCGTCCCTCAATTCAAATACGAAGGTGAGCGAACCCAACTCCACGCCTGGGCAAGCCATCGCGGCCCTGACGGATTAAAAGCTTACCGCGAGCAGAAAAATCGCCGCAGCATTGACGGCCTCCCGGGAATATCCGGAGAATAGATTTCCTATATATAAGGAGACGAGCATGAAACCAGCAAGAATAATTTTGGCCGCATTGATCTTCGCAGGCGCTGCGATCGCACAAACAAAGCCGGGTCCAGAACTGAAGAAGCTCGACAACTTCGTCGGCACCTGGACCCTGAACGGCAACATGAAAGCGGGAGCCGCGGGCGCCGGCGGAACCATGATCGAGAACAACAAATGCGACTGGATGGAGGGCGGCTTTTATCTCGTTTGCCACTCCGATTACAAAGGCACGATGGGCAGCGGCACGGGTTTATCAGTGATGGGATACTCCGCCGAAGACAAGGCCTATACCTTTCGCGAGTTCGAGAGCGACGGCGAATTCGTCGACTCCAGAGGCAAACTCGACGGCGAAACCTGGACCTGGACCAACGACGAGAACATGAACGGCTCAACCGTGAAAGGCCGCTTCACCATCCAGATGACCTCCGGCAGCTCCTACACCTACGCATTCGACATGTCGCAGGACGGAACCAAATGGTCCACAGTAATGGAAGGCAAAGCAACGAAGAAGTAGGATTTCGGCAATCAGCAATCAGCACTCAGCCAACATGAGCCTCAGTGTGCCAACTCTAACCGCTGAGAACTGAGAACTGAGAGCTGACAGCTGACAGCTGAAAGCTGAGAGCGTCCCTCACCATTTATAATCTCTCATCCGGCACGCTGCCGCATTCCTAACAGTAAGGACACAACTTGCTAGATTTTCTAGGCGACTTACGACGAACGCATATGTGCGGTGCCCTGCGCCCCTCCGACGCCGGCAAAAAGGCCACCCTCATGGGATGGGTCAACAAGCGGCGCGACCTCGGCAGCCTGATTTTTGTCGACCTGCGCGACCGCACCGGCATAACCCAGGTCGTCATCAACGCCGAGCGTGACGCCGCGATTCACGAAAAGACTGAGGCTTTGCGCAACGAATACGTAATCGCCGTGACCGGCACGGTGAAGCTGCGCGACGCCAGTACGGTCAACAAAAACATTGCAACCGGCGAAGTCGAACTCGTCGCTGAAGAACTGCGAATTCTCAACGAGTCCAAGCTGCCGCCGTTCCTGCCATCCGACACAGCTCTAACCAACGAAGAGACGCGGCTGAAATATCGCTACATCGATCTGCGCCGCGATGTGATGCAATTCAACATCGAACTGCGGCACAAAGTGGCGAAAGCGATCCGCGATTATCTATCGGCCCAGGGATTCTTCGAGATCGAAACGCCGTTCATGACGCGCTCCACGCCCGAAGGCGCGCGCGACTATCTTGTACCAAGCCGCGTTCAGCCGGGGACTTTCTACGCGCTGCCTCAGTCGCCGCAGATGTTCAAGCAGATCCTGATGATCTCCGGCTTCGACAAATATTTTCAGATCGTGCGCTGCTTCCGCGACGAGGACCTGCGCGCCGACCGCCAGCCGGAATTCACCCAGATCGACTTGGAGATGACATATCCGCAGCCGGAGCGAGTCTGGGAGGTCGTCGAAGGATTTCTCACGGCAGCGTTCGCCGCCGCCGGATTCGCCATCAATACGCCGTTTCCTCGCATGGATTATGACGAAGCGATCCGCCTGTACGGAATCGATAAGCCCGACCTGCGCCTGCCCGCATTCACCGACGTGCGCGAATGCTTTGCCGCGGAGAATCTGCAGGAACTCGCAATCAATGCGAGCTTGCCGGTAGTGGCGATTCGCACGCCAAAAGTAGGGGAGCTTTCGCGCAAAGAACGCGACGACATCAAGCCGATGTTCCACGCCAAAGGCGGAGCCAAGATCTTCGAAGATTTCAAACGCATCGGCAACAAATTTCCCGAAGCCGCGGCGGCGATCGCGAAGAAGACCGGCATGGAAGATGGCGATCTGATAGTTCTGGTAGCCGGGTCGGCTCAGGCCGGGGCATGGCAGGCTGCTTCGTCGCAGGCTCACACGGCGGCCGCGACGAATAAAAAAGTAACGCCGCAAGAACTGGCGATCTACGCCTCAGCAGGAACGTTGCGTCTAGCGTTGGCGCAGAAGTATGCCGAGCGCCATGGCATTTTCAAAAAGACTGGCGACGCCGCCAAAGACTTCCGCTTCCTCTGGGTAACAAACTTCCCCATGTTCGAGTGGGATGAGGGCGAAAAAACCTGGAACGCAGCACATCACCCATTCACCTCGCCGCATGAAGAAGACATGGCAAAACTAGAGTCGGGCGTGGAAGCTCTGCACGACCCGCTATCGCCGCTAAGCGCAGTGCGGGCACTCGCGTATGACGTGGTGCTCAACGGCACCGAGCTAGGCTCGGGCTCGATCCGTATTCACCGCCAGGACGTGCAAAGCCGAATCTTCCGCGCCTTGGGCATGACCGAAGAAGAAGCGCGAGAGCGCTTCGGATTCTTCCTGGAAGCGCTAGAATACGGCACGCCCCCACACGGTGGCATAGCGTTAGGCCTAGACCGCATAGTGATGATCCTAGCCGGAGCCGAAAGCTTGCGCGAAGTAATCCCGTTTCCCAAAACCGCGCGGGCTGTGGACTTGATGGTTGACGCCCCCACCCCAGTTAGCTACAAGCAGTTGAGGGATCTGGGTATCGACGTGTTGAAGTTCGGCGAGACCTTTAGAAGGAACTGGCTGGAGAAGCTGCCTAAATCGCTGGAGCTTAAGCGGGAACATGGCAGAACTTATCTTAACAAGGTCGGCCGTAGGGTCGGATTGCCGGCTTCGAGGGAGGTTAAGGCCAACTCCTGGAAGGTCGAACTTCCGGAGCGGTTCGATCATCTCGTTCTGCTTTGTCAGAGCGACGCTGGTAAAGTCCTCGACTTTGTGTTACCGGGAGATCTTGTGGCGCAGCTTTGGCCAGCGTATCAGCCTAGGCCGGGCCACAGGATCACGACGGTGGTGGTCCGCGACGGCGAACGGTACTTCCTGAGGGCAGGGAAGCGCCGACTGGAGATCACCGAGTACTTAGGGAAAACGGACATTCTCCGGGGCTGAGCACGCGAGGGTACACATGTTATTTTCCAAGCAGATCGCGGATCTCACCTGCGAAGACGTCGAGGAGTTCTGCGCGCGATTTCGCGAGGGTCTGCGCGTTGAATACAAATCAACGTTCGACCCCAACGTGAAAAGGAAGATTCCCCGCGTCGTTTCCTCCTTCGCGAATTCATACGGTGGGATCTTGATCGTAGGAATCAACGCCATCGACGGTGTTCCCAAGGAACCTTTCGATGGCATCGAGTTCGGTGACCGGGAGCCGCGTCTAACCGTCGAGAACATTTGCAGAGATGGTATTTCCCCTGAGGCAGCAGTTCTCCAGAACATAGTGCCCTCTCGGGCTTCTGGAAAAGCATTTCTTGTCATCCAGGTCAACGAGCGTCCGAAAGCGCCGCACGCGATCGAGAATAGTACCCAGGTATATGTTCGGACCGGTGATTCGGCGAACCCGACGTCATTGGCCGATATGGCCCTCGTAGAACGTTTGCTATTGCGCCGCCGGGATGTCTTGGGGAGGTGGAGCGAATTCTACGAGGAGTCGGGTCAACTCGCAGAGAAGATCGGCCTGAACAAGGACATGTCCTTACTAGAACTGAAGATCGGCCCCCGCTATCCGACAGAGATACTTGTTCCTCGCGAGGGAATTTTCGAATTCTTGAGGAATTTCCAGATGCAGCACTCGATCGGCTTCAGGCAGAACACGACGTTGCGTCACCCGACGGGGGCTCTGCTATCTAGGAGCGACGAAAGTTCGAAGTATCTGAATATCGGCGAGTTTGGCACTATTCACTACATTGAGCCATTGAAATCGACGACCTATGGTCGTTTCCTTGGGACCGCACCCCAGCCGGGCGCCCTGGAAACGGTAGTCTATCCGTTCTGGTGGGTGACCAGTCCAATCTTGAGAATACTCAGCGTAGCTGCCTTCTTTATGTCAGCCAATTCCGTGACCTGTGACCTGCGAATAGAGGCGAGGCTGACCAACGTTTCGGGTCTGCCGTTTGTGCTTGGGCGCAATAGGTTCCAATTGTCGCCCTCACACGCCCTGGCGGGTCATCTGCCCGCATCGGCGAGTTGTTCGTCGCAGTCGTTGAACACGTCGCTGCAGCCCGTCACGGTGGAATTGCTCTACCAGTTAATTTGGTCGATCGGTGATGAGGAACCGTGCACCAGGGACAAGATCAGTGAGGTCGTCTCCAAGGAGAGCGAATCAGCGCGGGTGCGCTACCGATAGACCCTCGCCTCCGCGCAAGGCCCGCACAAACTAGCCAAGATATCCACAGCCCCATTGTGACATCTGACCTTGCGCCGCAATCTGAATTCATCCGATAATGAACCCAAATCTCTACTCGCTCTTTGACAACTGAATAGGACCACCTAAGTCCAATCGATCCAGTATTTTACAGCTAAATTATTTAGATTCAATATTTTAGCCGGATTAAATGTAGATCGACGTCCGCAAGCTGCTCATTCAAAGGATTTTAGGGGATTCGATGCGTAAAATTTTTCATCCGGATTTAGAGCCATCAACGACCGCAGACCCGTAGCAGGCTCCAACTATTTTTTGAGCCGAAGCATTGAGCCGCGCGATCAGCCGCGAAGCGGCGCAAGCATGCAGCCGGAGGCTGTAAGAGTCTGTTACAAAACTCTATCGCGATTCGCGAGCTAGAACAATCCATGCTCGAGTCGCGAAGCGACGGCACGTGAAAGCCCGGCACGGCAGTGCCGGGAAAGCGAAGGCCGAATAAACAGAGTCCGCTTCAGCGGACGGCACGCATTTCGTAACAGCCCCACAAGTCCAAGTTGAAGGTGGGAAGAGGAACAGCCTCCAAAGGGAGAAAGAAAAATGGCCCGGCGCAACAGATCATCGCCGCGCAGAAGCGCCCAACTTCTCCCGAGCCAACTCTTCCACGCGCCCCAGCACTTCCTCTTCACTCAACTGGCTCGAGTCGATCACCACCGCATCCCCCGCAGCCTGCAACGGAGAAGCAGCCCGCGTGCGATCACGATGATCGCGCTCGCGCAGATCGGCAGCCACGCTGGCAGCGACTTCGCCCTTGATCCTCTGCTGCTCCATGCGGCGCTGCTCGCGCACCACCGGGTCAGCGTCGAGAAAGATTTTCAAATCGGCGTCGGGAAAAACTTTCGTGCCGATGTCGCGGCCTTCCATCACCACGCCCCCGCCCGCGCCCATTTCGCGCTGCCGCGCCACCATCCACGCCCGCACGCCGGGATGCACCGACACCCGCGACGCAGCTTCGGTCACATCACGCTCGCGGATGCGCTCTGAAACATCGCGTCCATCGAGCAGCGTGCGGTTCCCTCCGAGCGTGGGCTCAAGCTGAATGCGCGATTCCTGCGCCAGCTTCACCAGCGCAGCTTCGTCGTCGAGCGAGAGGTCGCGATCGATAGCCTTCAGCGCCAGCGCCCGGTACATGGCGCCGCTCTCCAGGTTAACGTAGCCAAGCTTGCGCGCCAGCCGCGAAGCAATCGTGCTCTTGCCCGCGCCAGCCGGGCCGTCAATGGCGATAATCAGTTTGCGCTGCAAGTCGTCGTTCATTGGAGGAGCAAACGATTGTACACGGAGAACCGCGACAGGCGCTCGGTCTAGGTGACAGCTAAATCCAGAGGCGAAGCAATGGACGGCGAGGCCGCATATTCGATGTGGAGAACGCGCCGGTCGGCCTCTGAGCGCGACTTGGAGGAGGAGTGGATAAGCAGCGGTCTCATCGCCAGGATGCCGCCCGACGGAACCAGACACTCGACCGGAACCATTTGGGTGGCCAGTTCGTGGACTTGTTCATCCTCCAACACTCCCAGCGTGTGAGTGGTCGGAAGCACTCGCAATGGACCGTTCAACTCGGTCGAGTCGTCAAGATGGATTCGTAATGCGAGAACCTGAGACAGAGCGCTTACGGGCGCATGAGCATAAGCGATGCCTTCTTTTGTTGACCATGGCCCCCAGCCGCCTACTTCGTGGCGCTCGCGGAGGGGCAGCGCGGTATCCTGATGCCAAACGACGAGCCAGTTGGATTCGGGTGACTTGTCAAAGAGTGTCGCGCGAAAGGGAAACGCTTCTGGGCCAAGCACAGAACGCGCGAGATCCATGACGGTCGGTCGTCGCGCAAGATTTGAAATCGGACTCAAACTCAGAGCATGGCGTAAGCCAGCTCGGCTGCGTCGAGCATTGCACGCAGCGATTGCTTCTAAGAGATGATCGACTTCTGTAAGTGAAAGGAACCTGGGAATGCTAGCGAAACCATCTCTCTCGATGGCATCCCGCAAACTCAACGGGCTCCTCCGCTCCTCGGCTTCGGGCGTGAGAACGTACGTGGACGTGCGGACGGACCGGATGAGGAACGCGGGCGCGGAAAGGCACGCGGAGGTTGGATGACTCTGGGCGCGGCTGGCTCCTTCTCCGGCGTGATGTGCAGCATCGACTTTCCGCTGACGTGGGTGAAACTGAACTCACGTGCTGCGAGCAGCGCGTTCATAGCCTCTTTCACGCGAGAGCGCGCTACGAAGTTTCCGAAGAAGGTTTCAAGCTCGACTGGCTCGGCGGCGATCACGCAGTCCATGTATTTCGAGAGCAACGCCGAGAGTGCCTGCTGCACCGACAGTCCCACGCCCTCGCGAACGGCGTCCGGTGCCCAGCGGTAGAGCACGTCCCAGAACGAGCCTTCGGTGGTTTTGTAATCGACGCGCGTGATTCGCAGCTTCATTGACAACTCGCCCAGCGCCTTGTCGAGCGCCGCCAGCGAGACGCTGCCGCCCAGCGCCTCCTGCAACTTCTGTTTCGAGATGGGGCCGTCGCGATCGATCAACTCATACGCATCGCAAGCCAGCGGCGAGTAAGGAGAACGCGGTCCCTGCCGCGGCGCGAGCTTGGGATTGCGCTCGCCCACCAGCGCATAGAAATATGGAAACGCCGAAGCCGCGACCAGGAACGCATTGTTCTCGTCAAACAGATTGGCCTCGAATGCCGCGCGCTCGCGCAGCAGTCGCACCATGAGTTCGGTCGCTGCCAACGCGCGAGGGTCGGAGTAAGCATGCTGCCAAGTGGGCAGGCGATTGTCGGAGCCGACGAATGCTCCAATGAACGTGGGCACCGGCATGGTCGGCCGCACGGGGTACATCAGGCAGAATCCGACGGCCTCGACAAAGGCGCGCGCCTCTTCAATGGTGCGGATGGGCTTGCCATCGAGCCTCCACTTCTCGCGACGAAGTTGATGTAGGTCTTGTTCGGTCATAAGCAGCTGTCAGCTATCAGCTCTCAGCTTTCAGCCAAGCCCTCGTTCGATGTTGTTTTTGCTGAGAGCTGAAAGCTGAGAGCTGAGAGCTAGATTCTCTTGAACGCCTTCTGAATGTCCTTTACAGAATACCGCAGGACGACCGGTCTGCCATGCGGGCACGACATTGGGTGGTCGGTTTTCGCGAGTTCGGCGAGAAGCCAGTCCATTTTATTTTGTTCGAGCGGCATGTTGACCTTGATGGCGGCGTGGCAGGCGATGGAAGCGGCAATGCGGCCGCGAATCTTTTCCAGGTTCAGAGACTGCTCCTCGCGCGAGATTTGATCGAGCAGTTCGTGGAGCATGTGCTCGACGGCAGCCGCATCGACACCCGCCGGAGCGACCTTCACTGCGACACTGCGCGCGCCGAAGGGCTCAGCTTCGAATCCATTGTGCTGCAGTTCGTCGGCGATCTCGGCAAAGATGGCTTGCTGCGCTGGAGACAACTCAAGAACAATCGGCATGAGCAGGCGCTGGCTTTCGACTTTCTGCGCTGCGCGCTGCTTTAGGATGCGTTCGAAGAGCACGCGCTCGTGGGCCACGTGCTGGTCAACGATCCATAGTCCATCTTCATTCACTGCGAGGATGAATGAATTGCGGATTTGTCCTAATGGTCGAAGCGTGGAGAGCGCGGCCAGTGTCGAGTCTTCTTCGCTTGCGTTCTCTGAAACATCAAGCGCGGGGGCGCAGCCGTTGTCTGGAATCGTCTCTGGAATTGCTTCGGCGAAGCTATCCAATCCGCGCGCCACGGGAATCGCAGCATTAGCCTCGACAGCGATTCCGCCTTCGAACTGAAAGCGTGCCGACAAGGCCGGCAGAGACGGCGCTTGCAGAGCGAAGCCTGCGCCGCCTGCCGGATCGTACAGCGCGCGTGCCGGCGCTCCAGATGCTGTCGCCAGATCGGATGGCGGCTCCCATTCTCTTGCCCCCGGCGTGAGGCCGGAGCTGGCCGTGGCGTGGGCGCGAATCTCGGTGGTGAACTGCGGCGCGGGGCGAGCCTTCATCAACGCAGCCCGCACGGTATCGCGGACGAAGTCGTGCATCAAGGTCGGTTGCCGGAAGCGAACTTCTGTTTTCGAGGGATGAACGTTGACATCGACCTCACCCGGCGGCAATTCCAGGAACAACAACACCACGGGATAGACAGAAGGCGGAATGATGTTGCGATAGGCTTCGGTCAATCCGTGCTGGATGAGGCGGTCGCGAATCAGGCGGCCGTTCACGAAGACATAAATCGAATTGCGATTCAGCTTCTGGATCTCAGGCTTCGAAACGAAGCCATGCAGGCGCATCTTGCCGGGATCGGCGGGTGCGGCCTCATCGTCACTTTCATCTTTCTCTACACGCCGCCACGGCGGAGGCTGAGGCAAGCCGACGTGCTCAAGCGCTTGCTCGGCGGCCACGGCAATCAACTGGTCGAGTGTTTCTTTGCCGAAGACTTGATAGACGCGCTCGCTGTATCCCGCGACCGGCGGGGCGACCAGCATGGCGTTGGTCGCGGAATGCAATTCGAAATGCTTTTCAGGATGCGCCAGCGCGTAGTGCGTGACCAGCGAAGCGATGTGCGAGAGTTCGGTCGATTCTGCTTTTAAGAACTTCTTGCGCGCCGGCGTATTGAAGAAGAGATCGCGAACCGTGATCGACGTTCCTTCGGGCAGGCCAGCTTCCTCGACTCGCGCTATTTTGCCGCCGTTGATTTCGAGGATGGTTCCGGCTGCGGCACCGGCATCGCGCGTTTCTAACCGCAGGCGCGACACGGATGCGATCGAGGGCAGCGCTTCGCCGCGAAAGCCCAGTGTGGCCACGCTTAGCAGGTCTTCGGCATCTTTGATTTTCGAGGTTGCGTGGCGCTCGAAGGCCAGCATCGCGTCGTCGCGCACCATGCCGCATCCGTTGTCGGTGATCTGGATTAGTTTCTTGCCACCTGCTTCGACGCTGATCTTGATGCGCGTCGCGCCCGCGTCCAGTGCGTTCTCGAGCAGTTCTTTCACGACGGAAGCAGGACGCTCCACAACCTCGCCGGCGGCGATCTTGTTGGCGACATGTTCGGGGAGTACGTGAATGCGGCCCATTGCCAGTTCTCAGTTTCCGGTTCTCAGTTCTCAGTTGCGGTGGAGATGAAGCAAGTTTCGCAGATGGTGGGGTGGAAGGCAAAGCTGAACCGCCCCCCAATGGGACATGTGCGCGATATACAACAGACTGAAGAGGGATTACGAGGACTGGATTGATAGACCTTTAGGCGCGCGTGTCTGTGGGCTGCCCGTGCACTGCCGAGGCCCTCTGGGCGGCGATACGTGGGAACGGACGCACCTTCGGCATGCGCCTCTTCTTAGCCAGCCAGAGGTCGCGCTGCAACTGCATCTTAAGCCAGAAGTCAGCAGAAGTCCCCAAGGCAGCCGACAGGCGCAGAGACATGGATGCGGTGACGCCCGCATGGCCGTTGAGAATTCGCGAAAGATGCGCCCTCGTTACGCCCAAGCGACTCGCCGCTTCACTGACGGTCATCTCGCCAAGATAATCGCGCAAGACCTCGCCGGGGTGTGCTGGATTGAAGATCATGCTCCTCCGTTCAGTGATAAGCGTTCAGTGATATGCATTCAGTGATAATCCTGGTAGTCGACCAGAACCGCATCCTCTCCTTCAAAGGCGAATGTCATCCGCCAGTTGCCACTCACCGTCACCCCCCAATGGCCTTGCAGACTCCCCTTTAACGGATGTAGCCCACTGCCGGCGGCATTCAAATCTTCGGGTCGGCTAGCCACGTCAAGCGCGGTCAACAGCCGCCTCAGTCTCTCGGCATGCTTTGGCTGAATCCCCGACTTCGAACCGGTCTCAGCGAATTTCTTGAGCCCTTTATGCCGGAAGCTGAGTATCACCCGTACAGTGTATAGCTGCAGTATACACCAAGCAATCGGTTTCTTGCGCAAACGGCTTTCCGCAAGCGGGTAGCGGCTCAGTTCTCCGTGGGCTCGACTTTCACCTTGGGCGGCGGCAAGGACCTGGGCGGCTTTGCCGGATTTGCTGGAGTTGCCGGAGGCGTGGGCGGCGCCACGGAGGCTCTGGTGGATGCCTTGCGAATCTCGATGCCGTCGTGCTCGTTGTTGAGCACGACATGAGATGCGCCGTTGCCGACCGTGCCACTGGCCTTGGCCTCGTGCTCATTGCTGTCAATTTTTATTTCCGGGAAGTCTGACTGGATTTCTCCGTCGCGGGTGCGCGCGTCGACGTGGAATCCGGCCTTGTCGGGCACGCTGAGGTGGATGTCGCCGTTGCGGCTGTCGATCTGCACGTTGCCGAGCGAGCGCATCGACAGTTCAATGCCGCCGTGTTCATCCTGCAGACGCACGTCGCCGGAAACGTCTTCCAGGCGGATTTCCTTGGAACGTGTGGTCAGCCGCACGGGACCGAATAACTGATCGGCGCGAAGATCGTCGGAATCGAGATTGAGGTCGCCATCGATGCGCGAGAATTCCATCTCGGTGCGGGAAGACTTGAAGGCGACGTTCTTGGTGATGTGGCCGAGTTTGACGCTCTCCTGGAATTCGCCGTCGAACTGCGCCGAACCTTTGACGTCGGCGACAGAGACTTCGTTGAGGCGGCCGTCGATGTGGACGTCTCCCGTGATCTGTTCGACCTTGGCGGAACTTTTTTCCAGATGCAGTTTCACGTTGCCGATGACGTCTTCCACGGAAACGTCGCCGTGCTGACTGTTGATCTCGACTTCAGCGTCGCGGCCGATTACCGAAACATCTCCGCGCCGCGAAGTGATGTGCACTTCCATTTTGCGTGGGATGGAAATATCGAGATCGCTTTGCACGGAGTGGTCACCGGAAGCTTGCGTGTGAGCGTCGAGAATGATCACATTGCCGAGAGAGGTGATCGCGGGTACCGCCTGCTTGTTGTATTTGTCGGCGTCATTCTGGCTTTCCGCGCCGACGCGCTTGCGCACGACCACAGTGATCTTGTTGTCGTTGGCTGCGCTGATCCGGACCGCGCCGTGATCGTCGTTGATGCGCAAGCTGGTGGCGTTGGCTGGAACGTCCTGTTCGAGGTGGTCGTCGAAGTTGTAGGTCTGGCCGAAGAGGTTATCCAGGTCGCTGTCGTCGATATTCATGTTGTCGCGGATCTCGCCCCAGTTGAAACGCGAAGCCTGGGTGGCCATGAGTCCAAAGACGACGATGAGGATGACGAGAAAGAATCCGCCAACGCCGATGCCGCGCGCGGGCACACCATCGCGCTGCGCCTGCTGATACTCGACCAACTTGATCACGCCCCATAGAATCAGCAGTGCGGGCCAGTAGTGGGCGAACAAAGTTCCCAGCCGCATCCACGACAGCATGTGCAGGTTGCCCAGCAGGAAAACGATGCCGAGAATGATCAGCACAACTGGTCCGGCAAACGAGCGGCGGCGATGGCGCGGCGGGGCATACTGAACAACCGGCGGTTGAACAGCGGGTGGAACCGGGTTTTGCATTGGACTAGACATTGCGCACCTCCCCGGAAGAAGACGCTGGTGGTTGATTCGACGGAGATGGATTGGAGGGTGGCGGCGTAGCCGGTGGCGAGACTGCTGGCGGCGCCCCAGGCAGCGGGCCGACGTGTCCCGCCGACGACGCGCTGCTCTGAATCATCTTTACGATACCAACCACTAGAATCCATGCGGGCCAGGTGTGATCCAGTCCGGCATTTCGTATGTCCAGGCTCTGCAACAGCAACAGTACGCCCGTTGTCAGTACCATTGCCGGGCCCATCAGCCAGCGCGTGCTGCAGCGTCCGCAGGTGCATATTCGTCGGGAACGCTCATACTGGCGGTAGAACATCCAGCCGCCAAGGGCAACGATCATCAGCGGCCAGAAGCGCCCGAAGCCATATTCCATGATCCCCATCGTGTGCAGCAGAAAGAGCACTCCTAGGCCGATCAGGATCACGGCGCCAATGGGCACCTTCGAGGTGTCGAACCTCGCGTCCCCACCGAACGTCTGGGCCAGACCAAAAGGATCGGGAGACGGCTCCCCGGCCTGGATAGCTTTAGCCGACCGCACGGCGTCGATCAATTGGTAAACGAAGAAGAACATCGCGCCGAGGACAAATACTGTGTTTGCTGCGCCAGACGTTGAGTCCGCTATTGCGCAGAGCACGGCGAAGATAACGAAATGCGTGAGCCCTTTTGCGTACTGGCCCGAATAGACCGCCCCGACGCCGGGGAACAACGAAAGCAGCCCGGCAAGAACCGGATTAGGCCCGGAGCCAGTGGGCCGCGGGCCGGATGCGGGCACTACCAGGGGTTGATAAACAGCTTGCGGAGGCACGAACCCCGCTACCGGGGCGGTGCCTTCGAGACGCGCTGCGAGACAAGGCTCGCAGTAAATCACTCCGCGGACGTCGCGGGTGCAGGTGCCGCAGAGCGGCTTGCCGCAAGTGCGGCAGAAAGCCACCGCGGCCGTATCCGGGTGCGTGGCGCAGTTCATACGAACCTCCTGTACGTGGTCACCGACACTACAGGCAGATCCTGATTTAAGGGATCTTGATCTCGCTGATCAAGATTCAACGAATCCTGATTCAACGGATCATGATTCAGCGAATCAAAGACAGATGGACCCAGCGGAGCGCACGCCAGAATGAGATGGGTGTCGTTCTGGCTGTAATTGCGATCCTGCTTCTGCTCGGGCTGTTGTGTTGTGTCGTTCTTGTGGTCTTTCTTTTCTCCTGCCGGCGCGGCTTCGGCGGGCACGACGTTGCGCTTGAGTTCGCGCACACGCGATTCCACCTCGTAGACGAACCGGATATTTTCGTAATAGCGGACGACGCGGGCTTGCGTATTGTAGTACGTGTGCCGTATCGCAGCCGGACGCAGGCTGATCGAGCGCAGGTCGGCGGGTTTCACGCCGAGTACGCTCAAAGCCACCGACAGCGAGAAGAACGCCATGCCAAACGACATGGCAAAGCGCGGCTGCCGCACTGTGCCCCAGATAGGCTGTATTGCCCCCGAGATGTGGGCTTGCGCACGCTCCCACCACGAAGGGCTGAAAGAAGAAGCGCCCTGCGAGGCAGATACGTTTACCCGCAGGCGTTGGGTGTCAACGCCCGTTGTGGATGCCAGAATATTCGTGACCAGACTGGCAGGAGGCTCCACCTCCGTGAGATCCTTCAGCCAGTTGCGGCCCGCCTGCACTTCGGCGAACAGCGGCCCGCACACGGAGCAAGTCCGAGTGTGAGCGTGGAAGGCGTCGAGCTGAACGCCGGTCAGCACGCCATCAAGCGCGTCGCTGAGCAGGGTGTCAAACTCGTGACACTGCACTCCGTTGCTGGTTTTGTCTGGCATCACATCACCTGCCTATAGGTACGTTGAAGTAGCCGCGCAAGTTCCGCCCGGCCCCGATTTATTCGAGATTTCACAGTTCCCTCCGGCACCTTCAAAACGGTTGCGATTTCACGATAGTCAAGATCTTGTAAATCCCTTAGAATCACTGCCTCACGAAGCTCTGGAGATAGCCTGGCGAGGGCGGCATGAACGGTTTCTCCCACCTCGCGGCTGCGCACGCGGGCGTCGGGCGGGGCAGATTGGTCCTGAATCTGCTCACTCAGGGGTAGTGCATCTTCGTGCGCCGACGTTGCAGCGTCGAGCGAGTCGGTAATCCGGTCCTGCTTGGTCTTGCGGAAATGGTCGACCAGCAGGTTGCGGGTAATGGTAGTGACCCAGGTAACGAAGGCTCCTTTTGAGCTGTCATAGCTTGCGAGGGTGCGATACATCTTGATAAAAACTTCCTGGGCAAGGTCTTCGGCGTCGTCGGCCGACCCTGCAAAGCGATAGCAGATGTTATAGATACGCCGGTTGTAGGTCTGGACGATTTCTTCCCAGGCAGCGGCATCGCCGGCTACACAGCGGCGCACCAGCATCGCAACTACCTGAACGTCTTCCAAACCGAAGCTCCCCGGAAAGCTTAGCGATCTTACTTTACGACTCTGCTTTGAAAGGGCGCGGATTCAAGCTGCGCCGTAGAGCTGGAGGAAGATTGAGACGGCAAGAACCCCAAGCCCTACAAGACAGTACGCGGATGGGCTCCCGCAAGTTCGCAGGTTCGAAGCCGCATCCGCAACTTATAGGAAACAGGGCATTGTAGCAGTGGGGATTAGCGGACGTGACATGCCAAAGTGGAGGCCATCTGCAAGAGTCAACCGCAGACGAATGTGAGCACCCGACTTGCGTCGGGTGCCCAGATGACCAAATAGTTTGTTGTGTTTAGTGCGTCTAGCGTTTCCCTTATTGTGCCGAACACGTCGGCGGCGGGAAGGTAGCTACAGTCAGCACGCCTTCCTGGGATTGTCCGGTGCTGAATGGTGTTCCGGGAACCGAGGAGAGCGCGCCGGTCGAGTCGATCGAGCGGCCGTCGACTTGGCCAGAGGTGAAGAACGCCGAGTATAAATACGTTCCGGAGTGCGTCACGGCGACGCCGCCAGTCCAGCCTGACGTGGTGAAGGGCGAACCCGCAACCTGAGTCAGCGCTCCATCAGAGCCGACTGCGAGCGTTGAAACATCGCTTGAGAAAGTATCGGTGACGAACAGGTATTTGCCGTTCGGACTCAGCACCTCGCCGCCACTGGTTTCGGTCGTGCCATTGAAGAACGGGCCTCCCGATACCAGCGACAGGTTGCCGGCACTCGACATGGAAAACACATCGATGGCCGCATACGATCCGTTATACGATCCGTTATCCGTTACGAAAACCAAATTTCCCGCGCAGTTGACGGCAACGTTGAATGGGGTGGCGCTCGAGGTGAACGGCGAGCCAGAGACGGCGGCGAGCGTTCCAGTCGAACTGATGCTGTAGACGCCCACGGCAGTGAGCGAGCCTTCGGCAACCACGAGGAATTGACTATTCGAAGAAACCTTCAATCCGTCCGAATTGGCGCCCGTTTGAAAAGGAGATCCCTCGACTTCACTCAGCGCGCCTGCGTTGCCGATTGCATAGACGTGAATATTGGTTGTGCAGTCGCAAGTGGCAAAGAGAAACTTATTGTCCGGGCTCGTGGCTAGCGCATAGTCGCCGCCGGGAGCGCCATCGGCAAGGAACGGCGATCCTTGAACGTGGGTGAGAGCACCGGTCGTCGAATTGATTTTGAATGCGCTGATCGTGCCGCTGCCGTCGTTTGCAGCGTACAGAAAGCTAGCATTGTGCGCGGATGCAATGGCGATCTCTTCGGGATCGATACTGTTTCCGCCGCCCGTACCTCCAGTTTTGTAAGGAGAGCCTGCGACTGCTGTCAAGGCGCCATTTGTGCCCACCGCAAATGCTGAAACGGTATTCGGCGGCTCGTTAGGCTCACCGGTGCTCTCGTTGTTGTTGGTGTAGACGAATTGACTCTGCGCCATGGCGGTCGAGGCCAGCAGCAAAGCCAGGCAGGCGGACCCGAAGTACTTCATGTGGTATCTCCAAGTGAGAAGAAGTCCGGCTGGGGCGGTCATGCCGAGGAATCCGCAAGGTCAGGGAACGCAGGTTTCCATAACTAATTTATGAAATGGTCGCCGCTAGGGCAATGCGGAGTTGTCCGTAAAAAGCCGGCGTTGAAACCGTAGTTCTTGAAAATTATTCTGAGGTGAAGTAGTCGACCGTGACTGGATTCTCGAAGAGCGAATAGTCGCGGGTGACGACGGTGATACCGCTATCGGTGACGAAGTAGCGCGAGCGGTCAGCTTCGGTGTCATAGCCGATCGTCGTGCCTTCGGGCAGGTGGACATTGCGGTCGATAATGCAGCGCCGTACGCGGCAATGGCGGCCTACGGCAACGTGCGAGAACAGGATGCTCTGATCGACTTCAGAATAAGAGTTCACGCGCACATCGGGCGAGAGAATGGAGTTCTTGACCATGCCTCCCGAAACGATGCAGCCGTTCGACACAATGGAGTCGAGAGCGCTGCCCATGCGGTCTTTTTCCGCGAAGACAAATTTCGCCGGAGGGTACTGGCGCTGGTGTGTGCGGATCGGCCAATCGTGATCGTAAAGGTTGAAGATGGGCGAGACCGAGACGATATCCATATTGGCTTCGTAGTAGGCTTCGAGCGTGCCTACATCGCGCCAGTAGAGCGCCTCTTTTTTATTTTCGTCGATGAAGTCGTAGGCGAAGACGCGATAGTCGTCGACCATCTTGGGCAAAATGTCTTTGCCGAAGTCGTGGCTGGAGGACTGATCTTCGGCGTCTTTCAGCAGGATCGGAATGAGCACGTCGGCGTTGAATAGATAGACGCCCATCGATCCCGCAACCTTTTGCGGGTTCCACGGAGAGCGCAGCTTGGTTTCCTTCGGCTTCTCTTCAAAGCCATTGATGCGGCCGTCTTTGTCCACGTCGACCACGCCGAAGCGCGTCGTCTCGTCGAGATCGATCTGGATCGTGGCGAGAGTGATGTCGGCGGCGGAATCCTGGTGCTGCTTCATCATCTTGCCGTAATCCATTTTGTAAATGTGATCGCCGGAAAGAATGAGGACGTGCTTGGGCTGCTCAGAGCCGATCGAATAAATGTTCTGATACACAGCGTCGGCGGTGCCCTGATACCACTGATCGCTGACCCGCTTCATGGGCGGAAGGACTTCGATGAACTCGCCGACTTCGCGTCCCAGAATGTTCCAGCCTTCGCGGATGTGGCGATTGAGCGAGAGCGCTTTGTATTGCGTGAGAATGTAGACGCGGCGCAGGTCAGAGTTGAGGCAATTCGATAAAGTGATGTCGATGATGCGATACATTCCGCCGAAAGTGACGGCAGGCTTGGCGCGGTCGCGTGTGAGCGGATAAAGCCGCTCGCCAGCGCCTCCGGCAAGCAGCACTCCGAGAGTGTCTTTCATGGACATCGATTCACTCCAGAGAAACAGTAGATGGTAGCACAGGCCGGAACGTTGCCGTGTGTTTGCGCAAGATGGGTCTTGTGTTGGAAGTTTTCTTTTCAGCTTATAGTCGGCGTCATCCTGAGTACAGCCGTTTTTCAGGCGGAACGAAGGATCTCCCGCCGTGGTATCGATGGAGAGATCCCTCACGCGGCTGAAGTACGCCACGTTTCTCGATCGCGGCCTCGTTAGGCGAAATGAGGATTAAGTTGAGCCAACGGAAACTTGAAACTGGTTCTGCTCTCGATCCGACGGGGCCTCGCTCCTGCCGTGACAGCCGAGGCGGCTGTCTCCACACAATTATTCTTGCCCTCCGCGATAGATTGCAATCTGCTGCTTTACTGCGTCGAGCGCGCCGAAGCCCCACAGGTTTGCCGGTTCGATGTCGTCGTCGGTGTTGGCGTCGAAGCCTTCGTCGGGAGGAACGAACTCGTTGAACTGATGGACCATGAGAAAGATGGGTTCGAGCTCATTCGCGTACGTCATGAAAGAACTGAAAGTCTCGTACGATCCATTGGTTCCGAAGCGCAAGGCATCATCGGGACAGTAGGGAAGCGCATTTGAGTTCGGGCATCCCCAGCCGTACGCCCCGGCGGTGGCGATCGAAGCGGTCATGTTCTCCACGCGTGAGCCGTCACTGCTGATTTGGTTGAAGGTCGGATAGTACGGGCAGTACGGCTGCGCGCAGGATGTTTTCAGGCGGTCGACCCAACTCCAAAAATCATATCCAGGATTAATCTCCTCCGGCCCGTCGGCCTTGCCTGGATTGAGCCAGAGATAGGGCTGGCTATCGAGATATCCCGCCATCATTCTAAAAGTATATTTCTCGCCGATCTCAGGATGGCTGGTCAGGAATTTTGTGATTTGAAGCCACAGCGGATTGTCGCTGCGGGATGGGTCCTGCGCCGCGCCCAGGAAGATCAGCATCAGCGGCTTGCCTTCGTAGATCACCTGGCGGTCGGGATATTGCTGCATGAGCGCGCCAAAATAATCGACTTCCTTTTCGAATGCGGTCTTGCCGTCGAGGTCTTTATACAATTCTGTCTCGTCACCGCCACCGAGTAACGGGATGAGCTTGAGGTTGGTGCCGAGCTTCGTCCACGCCGGGTAAAGATTGCCGGTATTGTCGCGGATGGTTTGCATGGACGAGCGGAAACCGGAAGTGCAATACGGGAGATATTTTTCGGCGAACCAAGGGGTATTGAAGATGCAGCTTACGTTGTTGGTAAGGTCGCTGATGGCGGCGTCGATGCCCATGTATTCCATCCACGCGACGTGCTGGCGGATGACGTGAGGGTCGGCGCTGTCATAGCCTCCGCCCACGGGTTGCATGTCGGCAGACTGGAGCAGCGGCATGGCCGCGGTGCCCTGAAAGGTGATGGCGTTTGGACCGAACCAGGCTTCGTATTCCATGACCACAACGTGGCTGTTGTTGCCGACGACGAATGGGCCGGCCCGGGCGGTAGCGGAGGCCAGCGAGCAGGCGAAGAGAATCCCTAGTACGAATGAAGCAGGCTTGGGAGCGAAAACTCGTCGCCGCATGGTCGTTCCAAACCCCTAGCCGTTAAGGAAGTTTCGGCTAATGGCAATTCACCCCGGGCTGCACTTCGCGGCGACAGAAAAGCAGGTTCCTCACCGCGCTTTCAGCGCGATTCAGAATGACAATGTCCAGGGTAGACTCCGCGCACATGGGACCCTGACCGCATCTTTACTTTTCTTTTTCTTCTTCAATCTTGATGCGCAAGGACTTCAGGAACTTCATATCCTGATCGTTGATTTTGAATTCGGGGTTGGTAGAGAGTGTGGTGACAAGGGAAGTCTTGTCAGAGGACTTTTCACCCTGCTTGCTGACGCCAATAGTGGCTTCGAGGACGAGGAATATATCGTAGCCGCCCTCTTTAATGCGGGAGACGACTTCGGCGATCTGTTCGGAGTCCGAAAGAGATTCGTTGATGGCCTCTCCGAGTTCCTTCATGAGCTGCTTGAGTTGTTGGTCCACGTCTCCCCCGATCGCCGACTGCTCGGAACCTTGCACTGCTACCTTAGATGCCTGCGGCTGGCAAACCGTTTCGCGCGCGCGCAGGTTTGCGTCATTGTAGCGCCTTTGTAAAGCGGGAGGCTGTTAAAATCTAACTGTGAGCAAGGTTTCTACTGTACGAAAGTTAGGGGTGGTGGCGCGGGTTGCGGGGCAACAGGTCAAGCGCAGCCGGACGGCGCGGGCCGTGACCGGCGCTGTCGCGACCACGGGCCGGGCTTTTGGACGGGCGGCTCACCAGTTATGGCTCGAGGTTACGGGGCTTGTCTTCCTGGCGATGGCGGGCGCCGGAGGGATTGAGTCGGTGAAAGAATATTCGAAATATCAGGCAGGGCGCGCAGGGGCCAGAGGCATGGTGGTTGCAATTTGCTTCACGGTTACATTTGCGTGGTTTGGGATTAGTTCGTTCGTGAGGGTGAAGCCGAAAGGGCGCCGGTGATGGCGGGCTTGGCGGCGCTGCAATCGACAGCAGGTTCCTCTGCGCTGCGCGCGGCGGAATGACAAGCTTTTTCGGAAAGAGTGGTGATTATGGCAGATGCAGCTAAGGTAGCGGATCACAGTGTGGCGGCGGAAGTCGAGACTGAATCGCATATTACGGTGAAGGCGCTCTACGGGCCGGCGGATCTCAAGGGATCCGACTATGAGAGCGAGGTTGGATATCCCGGCGAGTACCCGTTTACGCGGGGCGTGCAAGCGACGATGTACCGAGGGCGGCTCTGGACCATGCGGCAGTATGCGGGCATGGGTGACGCCGAGGAGTCGAACAAGCGCTACAAATATCTCCTGGCGAATGGGACCACCGGGCTTTCCGTGGCGTTCGATTTGCCCACGCAGATCGGGATGGATTCGGACCACGCGCTGGCTGCAGGTGAAGTAGGCAAAGTGGGAGTGGCAATTGACTCCATCGAAGATATGGAGCGGCTGTTTGCGGGCATCGAGCTGACGAAAATTTCTACATCGATGACCATCAATGCAACGGCATCGATTCTGCTGGCGTTATACGTGGCGGTAGCGCGGCGCCAGGGCGCGGACATCCGCAAACTTTCTGGGACGGTGCAGAACGATGTGCTGAAAGAGTACATCGCGCGCGGGACTTATATTTATCCGCCGCAGCAGGCGATGCATGTGATTACCGACATGTTTGCCTGGGCGAAGGATAACGTGCCCGATTGGAATACGATTTCGATTTCCGGCTACCACATGCGTGAGGCGGGATCGACGGCGGTGCAGGAAGTGGCTTTCACGCTGGGCAACGGCATGGCGTATGTGGAAGCGGCGATCAAAGCCGGGATGGATGTCGATAAGTTCGCGCCGAGGTTGTCATTCTTCTTTAACGCGCACAGCAATTTTCTGGAAGAAGTTGCGAAATACCGCGCGGCGCGGCGAATGTGGGCGCGCATTATGCGGGAGCATTTTAAGGCGAAGAATCCGAAGTCGTGGATGCTGCGGTTTCATACGCAGACGGCGGGGTCGACACTGACGGCGCAGCAGCCGGAAAACAATATTGTACGGACGGCGATTCAGGGGCTGGCGGCGGTGCTCGGCGGAACGCAATCGCTGCACACGAATTCTTACGATGAGGCTTTAGCGCTGCCGACGGAAGCTGCGGCGCGCATTGCTCTGCGAACGCAGCAGGTGATTGCGTATGAGTCGGGAGCGCCGCAGACTGTCGACCCGCTGGCGGGTTCTTATTACATCGAGGCTTTGACCAATGAAATCGAGAAGCGCGCGGCGGAGTATTTGGGAAAGATTGAAGTGATGGGCGGCATGCTGAAGGCGATCGAGCGCGGGTTTGTGCAGCAAGAAATTCAAAACGCGGCGTATGAGTATCAGCAGGCAGTGGATCGCGGGGATGCGGTGGTGGTTGGGGTAAACCGGTTTGGCATCGACGAAGAGAAACCGATTCCGACCCAGAAGATCGATCCGGCGCTGGAGCCGAAGCAGATTGAGCGGGTGCGCGCGTTGCGGTCCCGGCGGGATTCGGCTGCGTGGAAGACTGCGTTGGCATCGGTAGAGACGGCTGCGCGATCAGCCGAGAACGTTATGCCCCGAATCCTGGCGGCGGTTGAGGCTTACGCCACTGTGGGCGAGATTTCAGATGCGATGCGAAGGGTGTTTGGGGAGTATCGGGAAGCGGTCGTGATTTAAAGTGGCTGTGGTTTGTTGATACTGCTTAAAACCCTCTGGGATCGCCGTCGGAGGTTTTGTAGTCGCAGGCCGTACGGCAGGGTACGCAGTACATGAGCCCGTCTTTGCAGATGCGGATATCGAGTTGCGACTGGCAGAGAACGCAAAACTTATCGCACTCGCACTGATCTTCAATCATCTCGCACTGGCCGCAGCGAAATTTGATGTGAGTGGTTCCAGAGGACATGAAACTAATTTAGCGCCGAGCTGATGAGTGGGGAACGTGCCGTTAGTAACTTCATTGGTGATTTTGATTGACGATGGTTGATTAAAAACTTTTTGTGCGTGCATCTCATTTGTTTATCAACACTCAGCAATCCCTACCGCGCAGTGCCCGTACCATATAATTCTTAGCAATGACCTTCCAACAGGTGCTGGATGGAGCGGAAGTCCTCGCGCAGAGCGGGGACCCGGCGGTGACCAGTGTCGAATACGACTCGCGTCGCGTGAAGCCGGGGTGCTTGTTCGTGGCTATGCGCGGCGAATCGAGTGACGGCAACCAGTTTATCGATCAGGCGATATCGGCGGGAGCAGTGGCGGTTGTGACGGATTCGACGGCGGAGAAGCCGCGTCCAGCTGTGGCGTGGGCAGTCGTCCCGAATGGGCGGCGGGCGCTGGCGCGCGTTAGCGCGAACTTTTACAAAAAGCCGGCAGAGCGCATCGCGATCACAGGAATTACCGGGACGAACGGGAAGAGCACTACTGCTTTTCTGCTGGAATCGATTCTAACTGCGGCAGGCCGCAAGAGCGCGCTGATCGGGACGATCGAATATCACGTGGCCGGAAAAGTTTTGCCGGCGCCGCACACCACGCCAGAAGCTTTGGAACTGAATCGCATCTTCAGCGAGGCTCTGGGAAACGGGGCGACCGATGCGGTAATGGAGGTTTCCTCCCACGCTTTGGCGCAGGAGCGCGTGTTTGGCGTGCCCTTTGATGTGGCCGTGTTCACGAATCTGACGCGCGATCATCTCGATTATCACAAGACAATGGAAGAATACTTCGCGGCCAAGCGGATCCTCTTCGAGGGTTGCGGCACGGATGCGCCTCGCGCCGTGGTGACGAACATAGATGATGAAGCGGGCGCGAAGCTGGCGGAGTTCAGCCGGAAGCGCAGTTCTGTCGTTCTGAAATATGGATGGCAGCGCGGCGACCTGTATGGTGAAAAGGTGGAGATAACCACGCGGGGCACGCGCTTCGATCTGGTGACGCCGGAAGGGAAGATTCCGGTGTTCTCGCCGCTGATCGGCCGCGTGAATGTGTACAACATCCTGGCAGCAGCGGGAGCAGCATTTGCACGTGGCTGTCCCGCTGCGGCAATTGCCGCGGGCATAGACAAACTCGCATGCGTCCCAGGAAGATTTGAGCGCGTGGACTGCGGTCAACCATTTACGGTCGTGGTCGACTATGCGCACACCGACGATGCTTTGCGAAACCTGACAGCCTTAGCGCGCGAGTTAGTTTCGGGCTCGAAGGGAAGAGTGTTAACGGTGTTTGGATGCGGCGGGGATCGCGACCGGAAGAAACGTCCAATGATGGGCGAAGCCGCGGGGCGAGGCAGCGATTTCGTGGTGCTAACTTCGGATAATCCTCGCAGCGAAGATCCGCTGGCGATTATTAACGATGCCGTGGTGGGTCTGCAAAAAACTGGCGTGAAGTACAGCGTGGAGCCTGACCGGCGGAAGGCTATTTCTTTGGCTATCGGCGAGGCACGGCCGGGAGACATTGTGCTCTTGGCTGGAAAAGGACACGAGAAGGTGCAGGTGACGCGCGAGGGCGCGGCTCCGTTTGATGATTTGGCAGTAGCGCGCGAAGGGCTGCGAGCGGTCGGCTTTGAGTGCGAACCCGTTTCAGCGGGAGCGAAGGGATGAAACTCACGCTCTCCAGGATTGCCGAGTTCGTTTCCGCCGCCGGCCAGTTCGCGCCGGAAGACGTGGCGCAGGGTTACTCGATCGACTCGCGAACGGTGGGTCCAGGCCAGCTTTTCTTTGCGGTGAAAGGCGAGCGGCTGGACGGACATGATTTTGTGGAGTCGGCGCTGGAGCGCGGAGCCGTAACGGCGGTCGTGCGCAGAGATCAATTGCGACGGTATCGCGAGCAAGCGCGTTTGCTGGCTGTCGAAAATACGCTCGTCGCGCTGCAGACTCTGGCCATGGCAGTGCGCAAGCTGTGGGGCAAGCCGCTGATCGGCGTAACGGGCTCGATGGGAAAGACGACCACGAAAGAAGCGATTGCGCATGTGTTGAGTGCGCGATTTCGGGTGCTGAAATCCGAAGGGAACTTCAATAATCATTTTGGTTTGCCGCTGATGCTCCTGAAGTTGGAGCCGGAGCATGACGTGGCCGTGATCGAGATGGGAATGTCGCACGCGGGAGAAATCCGCGCGCTGGCGAAGATTGCGCAGCCGGAGATCGGCGTCGTCACCAACGTCGCTCCGGTGCACTTGGAGTTCTTTGATTCGGTAGCTGGGATTGCTCGAGCGAAATATGAGCTGGTCGAATCGCTGCCGGCGGGTGGAACCGCGGTGCTGAATGCCGACGATGAATACGTCTCGCAGTTCGGGCGCGACTTTAAAGGCAAGGTCGTGATGTACGGAACGCGGGCGACGGCCGATGTGCGAGCGGAGAGTGTTCGGAATCGCGGAGCCGCGGGGTCGGAGTTCGATGTGGTGATCGGAAGTGTTCGCGAGCATGCGACATTGCGGCTGGTGGGGGAACACAATATTTTGAATGCGCTGGCGGCTGTCGCGGTCGGGCTCGAGCGCGGATTGAAGCCTTCGGAGGCGGTTGGGGCGCTGGCTAATTTGGCTCCGGCGGATAAACGCGGAGAGGTACTACGACTGGGTAACATCACCGTGATCAACGATTGCTACAATTGCAATCCGAAAGCGCTGAGTGCGATGGTGGATGCATTGGCGGCAATGCCGGCGCAGCGCCGCATTGTCGTGGCGGGCGCGATGTTGGAGCTTGGTCCGGCGGGCGAAGACTTGCACCGGCAGGTAGGACAGCATATCGCGGAGAAAAAGATTGATGTGTTGTTGGGCGTGCACGGTCCGGCAGAGGCGATGGTGGAAGCGGCGCGGCTGGCGGGTATGCGTGCCGAGTTCGCGGCTACGCCGGAAGAAGCCGGTGAGTGGCTGGCGCGCGAAGCGCGAGACGGGGACGCCGTTCTGATGAAGGCTTCGCGTGGCGTTAAGTTGGAGAAAGCGTTGGAAGTGTGGAAGGCACGGCGGGAACTGTGATTTCTTGCCACGCATTTGCACGGATGTTTCAAGCGCATTGTTTTTATGCGTGTGAATCTGTGAAAATCCGTGGCCGTTGTTGAATAAATATAAGTAGCCGGATTCTTGGGACGTACGGAGGCTGATTGCTCTACTGGCTGTTGTTCCTGAAGCTCCAGCATTATTTTCCGCCGTTCCGCATCTTCCGTTATCTAACGTTCCGCACCGCGTTTGCCAGCCTTACCGCACTCTTTACCGCCATGATCGTGGGGCCGCTGGTCATTAACCGGCTGCGGGAATTTCAGATTGGACAATACATTCGCGAAGAAGGTCCGAAGGCTCATCAGAAAAAAGCTGGAACGCCGACCATGGGCGGTTTGCTGATCGCCATCGCAATTGTAGTGCCCACTCTGCTCTGGGCCGATCTTAGCAATCGCTTTGTGTGGATTGCGGTATTTGCCACGTGTGCGTTTGCGGCGATTGGATTTACCGACGATTACACCAAGGTGGTGCATCGGCGGAATCTGGGCCTGACAGGCCGGGCGAAGCTGGGATTGCAGATCGCAGCCAGCATCGTGATCGCCGTGATGCTGATCGCCATGCAGACCTATGGAATGTACTCGACCAAACTGATCGTGCCGTTCATTAAGCAGTTTCATCCCGACCTAGTGGTGCAGAATCTGGAACGGTTTCCTCATCTCTGGCCGCTGGCGTTTCTGCCATTCATCGCATTCGTGGCGCTGGTTATTGTGGGGTCTAGCAACGCGGTAAATCTTACTGACGGATTGGACGGGCTGGCCATCGGCTGCACCGTCATTGCGGCGGGCGCGCTGACGGTGCTCACTTATGTGAGCGGGCACGCGACGTTTGCGACCTACCTGGAGATTCCGAAGATGCCGCAGGTGGGCGAGTTGACGATCTTTTGCGGGGCGATGGTCGGGTCGTCAATTGGATTCTTGTGGTACAACGCGCATCCCGCCGAGGTGTTTATGGGCGACGTGGGATCGCTGGCGCTGGGCGGGGCAATCGGTACCGTGGCGGTTATCATTAAACAGGAATTGCTGCTGCCATTTATTGGAGGAGTGTTTGTAATCGAAGCGCTGTCGGTGATTCTGCAGGTCGGATCGTTTAAGCTGCGGAAGAAGCGAATTTTTAAGATGGCGCCGATCCATCATCATTTCGAGCTGATGGGATGGTCGGAGTCGAAAATTATCGTGAGGTTCTGGATCGCGTCGCTGGTGTTTGCGTTGTTCGCGCTGACGACTTTGAAGCTGCGCTAAGAACGATTCACCACAGAGTCACAGAGAAGACCAAACAATAATTGGGTTTCTCTGTGTCCCTGTGACTCTGTGGTGAAATGAATTTTAATGGAACTTAAAGATAAACGCGTGCTGGTGGTGGGGCTCGGCAAGTCCGGGGTGGCGTCGGCACTGTTCTTGAAGGCGCACGGAGCAAAGGTGACTGTTTCCGACACCAAGAGCGGGGATGAGCTGCGCAATGAGATTCCCGCACTGCTCGATCACGGGATTACGGTCGAGACCGGCGGGCACGGTGAGCGTACGTTTCGCGGGCAGGATCTGATTGTGGTGAGCCCAGGGGTTCCGGTGGATGCGCCGATGCTGGTGCAGGCCCGCGCCTTGGGTGAGGGGGTCATCGGAGAGATCGAACTGGCGGCGCAGTTTCTGCCGGGACCGATTGTCGCCATCACGGGATCGAACGGAAAGACTACAACGACCACGCTCACCGGCGAGATTCTAACGGCGGGCGGACTTTCCGCACTCGTCGGCGGGAACATTGGTACTCCAGCGATTTCGCTGGCAGAGCGGGCTAAACCGGAGACCGTGATCGTGCTGGAGGTTTCTAGTTTTCAGCTCGAAACCATTCAGACTTTTCGTCCGAAGGTCGCGGTGGTGTTGAACGTCACGCCCGATCATCTCGACCGGCACCGGACGTTTGAAGTCTACGCAAACGCCAAGGCGCGCATGTTTGAAAATCAGCGCGGCGATGATTTTGCCGTGCTCAATGAAGACGATCCGACTTGCGTGGCGATGGCGGCGCGGACGATGGCGCAGGTGTTCTGGTTCAGCCGCCAGAAAGAAGTGAAGCAGGGTGCTTGGGTGCGCGAGGGCAAAATCCTGTTTCGTGATGGGAATCAGCAGCGCGACATTATGCAGGTTTCCGAAATTCCGCTGAAGGGCGCGCACAATCTCGAGAACGTGCTGGCAGCGGTGTGCGCGGGAGCGCTGATGGGATGCGTGCCAGAGAATATCCGTAAAGCGGTGCGCGACTTCAAGGCGGTCGAGCACCGGCTGGAGTTTGTGGCAACGATTCGCGGTGTGGATTATTACAACGACTCGAAAGCGACGAACGTGGATGCGACCATCAAGGCACTGGAGTCGTTTCCCGCGAACATCCACCTGATTCTCGGCGGCAAGGATAAGGGCAGCGATTACTCTGTGCTCAACGACCTGCTGCGCCAGCGGGTGAAGCGCGTGTACACGATCGGCGCGGCGGCGGCGAAAATCGAGTCGCAGATAAAAGGTGCTGAAGTTGTGCCCGCCGAGACCTTAGAGAATGCTCTTCGTAAAGCGAATGCTGCTGCGGTTGCGGGTGATGTTGTTTTGCTGGCTCCGGCTTGTGCCAGCTTCGATCAGTTCAAGAATTATGAGCAGCGCGGGCAGGTGTTTAAGGAGATTGTGCGCGGGCTGGGGTGAAAGTCTGACTACGGCAGCCTAGAAAATTCCCTTTGAGGCCCACGGCCGTGCAAACTTGCTAGGGATCCTTCGACTACACAAGAGCTTGCGCTCAGCGCAAGCTCTTGTTCCGCTCAGGATGACAAAACTGGGTTCGGCGGTATCATTTCCCGCACGAACCAAGACAAGCAACAATCAAAATCAACAATCAGCAATTCGTTCTCGTCGTCTCCGCGACTCCGTGGTGAAATGAATTTCCCATGGCAAAGCGTGTAAGTGTCGATCGCTGGCTATTCACCGTGACCATGCTGTTGGTATTTGTGGGACTGGTGATGGTGTTTTCGGCGTCGGCGGTGATGGCGCGGGAGCGGTTTGGGTCTCCCTACGCGTTTTTGTTGAAGCAGTTGGTCTGGGCGGCGGCTGGCCTGGCGGCGATGGTGGTCGCTATGCGGGTGGATTACCGGCGCTACAAGCATCCGGCGCTGGTATTTTCATTCCTGGGCATCACAACACTCTTGTTGATTTCCGTCTTCTTTCTTGATCGCTCGCACAATACGCATCGCTGGTTCCGCGTAGGCGCGCTTTCTTTTCAGCCTTCGGAGCTGGCTAAGCCAGTACTGATTCTCTTCCTCGCATACTTTCTCGAAGCGCGCACGAAAGCCATGGACGACTGGCGCAACACTCTGGCGCCTGCGGCCGCGCCCGTCCTGGTGCTGCTGGGGCTGATTGTCCTGCAGCCTGATCTTGGCACAGCCATTGCCTGCGCGGGGATTGCGGCCTGCATTCTGTATGTAGCAGGCATGCGGCTCCGGTATTTTGCCTATGCATTTGGAGCGTCGCTGGTGCCGCTCTATTTTCTGATCTTTCATGTGAGCTGGCGGCGCGACAGGATTCTGGCGTTTCTGAATCCATATGCCGACCGGCAGAAGACTGGCTTCCACATTATTCAGTCGCTGATTGCTGTGGGCACCGGCGGCATCACCGGCACCGGCCTGATGGAAGGCAAGCAGAAATTGTTTTATCTGCCGGAGCCGCATACCGATTTTATTTTTGCGGTGACTGCAGAAGAGCTCGGATTGCTGGGCGCGCTGTTTGTGGTGACGCTTTTTGCGATCTTTCTGTGGCGCGGCATGCGAGTGTCTTGGCGGACGGAAGATATTTTCGGGCGCTACCTCGCGGTGGGGATTACGAGCATGGTGGTGTTGCAGGCTTTCATCAATATAAGCGTGGTACTGGGGATGATGCCCACCAAGGGAATTCCGCTGCCGCTGGTCTCGTATGGAGGGTCGTCGATATTCGTGACGCTGGCGTGTGTGGGCGTGCTGCTGAATATTACAAAGCAGGCGGAGTAAAGAGATTGAGTCATTGAGCGATTGAGTGATTGAGCCATTGGCGATTAGTTCAATCACTCAATGGCGCGATCACTCAATCGCTCAATCATTTATAGTCACTGCATGCGGGCCATTCTGGCGGGCGGCGGGACGGGTGGGCATGTGATCCCGGCGCTGGCCATCGCCAACGAACTCAAGAAAAGCTATGGAGCCGAGGTGCTGTTCATCGGGACGGCGCGCGGGATCGAGAACCGTCTTGTGCCGGCGGCGGGGTATCCGCTGCAACTCGTGCGGGTGGGGGCGCTGAAGAATGTCAGCCTGTTGATACGTGCCAAGACGGCCTTCGACCTGCCTCGGGCGGTCTGGGATGCAGGCCGCATGTTGAATCAGTTTGCGCCGGACGTAGTGATTGGCGTGGGCGGTTATGCCTCCGGTCCGGCGATGCTGGCTGCGGTGATGAAGCATATTCCGACGCTGGCGTTTGAGCCGAATGTTGTTCCGGGATTTGCGAATCGAGTGGTGGCGCGGTTCGTGTCGGGAGCAGCCGTGCACTTTGAAGAGACGGCGAAGTATTTTCGTCATGCGGAAGTGACCGGTGTGCCGGTGCGGCAGGCGTTTTTTGAAATTCCGGTAAAGCACGGCGGCGTTCCCACCCTGCTGGTGTTTGGCGGGAGCCAGGGGGCGCATGCCATCAACGAGGCGATGATCCGCTGTTTGCCGGAGTTGCAGCGGCAGGCTCCGGGGATTCGCATCATTCATCAGACGGGCGAGCGTGACTATAATGACGCGCTGGCGGCATACGCGTCTTTCTCGGGCACGACGGGCGAGTCGGCGCAGGTTTTCAAGTTCATTGAAGACATGCCGGCGGCGTTTGCGCAGGCTGATCTGGTAGTGTGCCGATCGGGGGCGAGCACGGTTGCGGAAATTACCGCGGCGGGAAAGCCGGCGATCTTTGTGCCGTTTCCACGAGCGGCGGATGATCATCAGCGGGTGAACGCAGAGGCGCTGGCGCGCGTTGGAGCGGCCGTGGTGGTGGAAGAGTCTAAGCTGGAGGGAGTCTGGCTGGCCGAGACGATTGCGGCATTGCTTTGCGACGCGCGGCGGTTGCAAGCGATGAGTGAGGCGGCGCGGGAGTTGGCGCATCCGAATGCAGCGAGGGATATCGCGAGGCTTGCGGCGCGTGTGGCAGGAATTGAAGAGAGCAGGGACTAGGGGTTAGGGAACAGGGGCAAGCAACCAAGTTCGATTTGTTCGCCCCTCGCCCCTAATCCTAAATTTATGTTTGCCAAGATTCAGCAGATACATTTCGTGGGCATTGGCGGGATCGGCATGAGCGGGATTGCCGAGGTGTTGCTGAATCTCGGCTATCGCGTTTCGGGATCGGATCTAAAGAGTTCTGCGGTCACGCAGCGGCTGGTGGGTTTAGGCGCGACTGTTCTTGAAGGGCATCGCGCGGAAAATATTGCTGGAGCCGAAGTGGTGGTGACGAGTTCGGCGATCGCGACGGAGAATCCCGAGGTGATCGAGGCGCACCGGTTGCATGTGCCGGTGATTCAGCGGGCCGAGATGCTTGCCGAGTTGATGCGGTTGAAATACGGCATCGCGATCGCCGGGATGCATGGCAAGACGACCACGACCTCGATGGTGGCGGCGGTGCTGGCTGGAGGCGGGCTTGATCCTACCGTGGTGGTCGGCGGGCGCGTGGATGCGATGGGCTCGAACGCGCGGCTGGGGAAGTCGCAATATCTTGTCGCCGAGGCCGATGAGAGCGACCGGTCTTTTCTGAAATTGTCTCCAATTCTTTCTGTCGTGACCAACATCGACCGCGAGCATATGGATTGCTACCGCAACATGCGCGACGTGAAGAAGACGTTTCTCGAGTTCATGGATCGCGTTCCGTTCTATGGCATGGTCGTGGTGTGCAATGACGACGCCATGCTGCGGCGGTTGCTGCCGCAAGCGCAGCGGCGCACGGTGACTTATGGGACGAAGCGCGGGTCGGATTTCCTGATCAAAGTGGAAAATTCAGCGCGGCCTAATGCGCAGAGCGATGGCAAGCCGTTGAGCCGCTTTCGCGTGAGATATCGGGAGAAGGATTTAGGCGAGTTCACGTTGCACGTGCCGGGATTGCATAACATTCTGAATGCGACGGCGGCGATCGCGGTCGGGGTGGGGCTTGACGTTGCTGTCGACGCAATCCGCGCGGGGCTGGATCAGTTTCGCGGAGTGGACCGGCGGTTTCAATTGCGCGGTCTAGTGGCGGGTGTAAGCGTGATTGACGATTATGGACATCATCCGACGGAGATTAAGGCAACGCTGGCGGCGGCGAGGCAGTGCGGCTTTCGGAAAGTTCATGTGGTTTTTCAGCCGCACCGGTACACCCGCACGCGCGATCTGATTGATGATTTCGCGAAGGCATTCGGGGACGCGGATTCATTATTTGTGCTCGACATCTATGCAGCGAGCGAGAAGCCGATCGAAGGGACCAGCGGGGAAGCGTTGGCGCACGCGATTCGCGAGAAAGGCGGACACAGCGCTGAGTATGTGAGTTCGTTCGCGGACGCGGCAAGTTCGGTTGCTGCTGCAGCGACTGACGGGGACATGATTCTGACATTGGGCGCGGGCAGTGTTTCGCAGTTGGGGCCGCTGATTCTGGAGAAACTGAGGGAGCGAGCCGTCGGAGCAGGGAACTGATCTTCGGATTTGTAGGCGCGGAAATCAGTCCAGGCCGATAGAGGCCGAGGCGCAGTGGGGGACTGCTGCCCTGTTGTCGCGAAGACGGCTGGAATGAGAGTGGGACAGTGAGCGACGGCGTCTCACCGGTACGGCCGCATTTAGGCAGCGGGTGTTCGGCTTATAGGCACGTCCCTGTTCTCCTGATGCGAACCTGCTTTAGAACGTCGTCCGAACTGAACTCCAGTGCTATGTAAACATCCCAACGCTCACATACGACACTATCAGGATCTTGGCCGATCGTGACTTCATACGCCTCTATTCGACTTCCACCACGCTTGTCCGCAAAATACCGTACATCACGCGAGTCGAGGTATTTCTTGACGTCACCTTTAGGCGTCCCAAGAGGCAGGTCACGCTGAAATTGGGAAAGAGCCTTTTGATAGGCAAAGTCACGCCTCGACTGCGCCACCCTGGAGCCAATGAGCCACACCGAAACCAGTGCGACGGCGCCCATAGCCGTGAACACGATTACTTTTCTCATCGAGAGCATTCTACAGTTCCAGGTTCCCACAGCACCTTGCTTCCCGGCGCGGCGGGCGAGGACGCCCGCCGAACGGCCGCCGGGACGGCGGCGCTACCCTGACACGGCGAAACTAACTTCTCGTCCGTTGCGTATCTTCCATTGCTAACGGATTGGGCCGGGATTCGTCCAATCTGCCAGATGGAGATTCGGGAATGAAAACTACACAGGCATGGGCATGGCTGACCGCCGGAGTGCTGGCGTTGGGGTTGAATGGCTTTTATCATGACGGCGGCGCAGTTTGGGCGCACCGCATTGCCGATCAACTGGCTGAAAAGTCCGAGGCCGTGGCGGATTTGGCTTCGGAGCAGATTGACGGATTCATGGGAACGGCAAACCTGGTGGCTGCGCGGGACGAGACCGCCTCCTGCCGCTTGGCTGCTGCGATGGCGCGGTTCCAGTCCAAGTTCGCTCAGGTGCACACCACGATGGCGCACTTCGAAGATATTTCAGCCCGGCGAGAAGTGGCTTTGGCGCGGGCTGAGGTCACTCGGGCTCGGATCGAGGCGCGAGTTGTGCGAATGGCTCCGATTGCGTTTGATTCGGTGAGTGGTCCGGTTGTGATTTGTCCGCGAGTGCGGGTGAGCGTTCCGCGCATCGAAATTCCGAAGTTGCCAGTGATTCACATTCCGGCTCCGGTGGTGCATGTTGATCTGCCGGGTAATGGCCCGGTTTAGGCTTTCTCCTCCTGGAAAAGCGGGCGCGGCGAAACTTGCCGCGCCCGCCTTTTTTTGTGCGGCCAACGTCGGTGGCAGCACCTGACTACGGCACCTGGAAGGCGACGTTGCTGGTGAGCGTGGTGCCTGTGGACGTCGTCACCTTGACTACGCCGGTGGTGGCGCCGGTGGGCACTGTGGTGGTGATTTCGGTGCTCGAGGCGACTTTGAACGTAGCCGTCTTGCCGTTAAAGGTAACCTTGGTCGCGCCCGTCAGATTGTTTCCCAGAATCTTCACTGCCGACGCGACTTTGCCGGAGGTCGGTAGGGTTTCCACGAACGGGCCGAGACCCACGGACAAGCTGAAGACCGTACCGTTGCAGGTGGCGCAGGTTTGGTAATTCGCCCCGCCTTCTGGAGTCACCCCGTAGAACGTTCCGCTGGTATCCTGGATGAGCCACGGCCCGGGTGGAAAGTCTGATGTGACGATGCCGTCGGTGCCGTCGAAGCTGTGCTCCGTGGTCAATGAACCGCTGGGGGTCATCCGGAAGATCGAGCCCAAATCGTTGGCCCCACCGGCTGCCGTCATGCCATAGAAGTTCCCGTCGGTGGCCAGCATTAGCGCCATGGGATAGTTGCCGTCAGCGCAGCCTGTTAGGTTGCAAAAGCTGTAAAGCGTGGTCAGCTTGCCGCTCGGGGTGATGGTGAAAAAGGTGCCTCCGCCGCCAAAGGCGCCGGTCCCGTCGGTGCCGGTTGCCCCATAGAGGTTCCCGTCGGCACCCTGAACCAGCGCCGCGTAGGGATGAGCGCCGTCGGGGCAACCTGAGACGTTGCAAAAGGTGTAAAGCGTCGAAAACTTACCTGCCTCAGTAATTTGAAAAATCGTGCCGGCGCCGTTAGCCCCGCCATTATGCGTGGCGCCGTAGAGATCTCCGTTCGTGCCTTGAACCAGTGCCGTATAAGGCCCGTTTCCATCCAGGCAGTCACTTTCCGAGTTCTCGGTTTCGCAAAACGAGTGCAGAATGGTAAACGCACCTCCCAGGGTCATCTTAAAAATCACGCCTTGGCCGTATGCTCCGTCTGTCTGCGTTGTCCCATAGAGGTCCCCGTTGCTGGCCTGCACCAGCGTCGCTTCGGGGCTCTGGCCGCAGACCGGTGGGTCCGCTGTGTTACAAAGGCCGGAGTCACCGACGCCAGTGAGAGTGCCGCTGGGAGTGACTTTGTAGACCTCCGTGTCCGCGTTTAGGAACAATGTCCCGTAGAAATCCCCGTTGGTGGCCAGCGCCAGCGCCGCGTTGTTTCCGCAGCAGGGCGCTGAGGCAGTGTTAAAGTTATCCAGGATCGTTTCCGTCCCGCTGGTGCTGATTTTGAACACTGTGCCGTAGTAGTCGCCGCCGCCGCCGTCGCCGTTCCCGCCGAACGCCGTGGTCCCGTACAAATATCCGTTGGTACCCTGCACCAGCCCATTGGGGTAGCTGCCGTCCGGTGGGTCGCCTTGTCCCCCTCCGAACGTGTGCAGCGAGGTAAAGGTTTGAGCCTGGGCCGGAACTGCAATGCCGGCGAGGGCCAGTATGAGCGCGAGTGTCGCCACCACGCGAATTGCTTTTTGCTGCCGAAAGTTCTTCATTGAAGTCTCCTGGGATTACAAGTTCTCGAGTTGTCTGGGATCGGGCTCGGCGTGGCGGCGCTATTTGCAGACTGCGACGATGTGACTCCGAGCACGGGGGTCACTTTGTCTGAAAGCGGGGTAGGCGTCAATGCTCTGCGGCTCACGCCGCGCGCCCATGTAGTTCACGCGCTAAATGGTTTATTAGCAGATCGATAGGAGAACATCTCACGCGAAAAAACTGCCACCAACGGGGGATGAACCCGCCCGAAGGTGGGGGGCTGCGGCGGTTTCTCGCGTGGTAAACTGGCTACCCTCTCTCGGCCAGGCGAGCGAAATGCATCCGACTGCCGCTCAAGACGACGTGGTTCGCTTCGGGATATTCGAGGCCGATCTGCGCTCGGGCGAGCTGCGGAGGAATGGGATCAAGGTAAAGATTCAGGAGTTGCCCTTCCGCGCCCTGAAGCTGCTGCTCAGCCGCGCCGGCGAAGTTCTCAGCCGCGAGGAATTCCGCAAGGCGCTTTGGCCGGATGACGTCTTCGTCGATTTCGATCACGGCATCAGCAGCGCCATCAATCGGCTGCGGGATGCGCTGGACGACTCAGCTGACAATCCAATTTTCATTGAGACTGTGGAGCGCCGTGGCTATCGCTGGATTGCGCCAGTGCGCGGCGAGGCTCGGGTCACAGAAGTTTCCGCGAGCATCCCGGAACCGGTTCTGATTCCGGCAAAAAACGCTCCGGTTCAAGGTTCACCTGCACCTTCCCCACGATGGAGGTGGGTCTGGGTGCTGTCTGCTTTCGCGTTGTTGCTAGTAGCTTGGACTTTCCGGCAGGGTTCGCGCGCCGCCAAAGCTAGCGCGAGATTGTTTAACGGCAGAGACTCCAGTGCTGTGTTGAGTCCAATCCGCTCGGTCGCGGTGCTGCCGTTGCAGAATTTCTCCAACGATGGCAGCCAGGAGTACTTCGTCGACGGTATGACCGACGAACTGATCACCGATCTGGCGCAGATTCCTGAATTGAAGGTCGTCTCCCGGACTTCAATCATGCAATACAAGGGCGCGCACACACCACTGCCGCAAATTGGACACGAACTTGGAGTAGACGCAGTGGTAGAAGGATCGGTGTTGCGGTCGGGCGACCGGGTGAGGATCACGGCCCAGTTGATCCGGACGGCCACCGATCGCCACGTCTGGGCGCAAGCCTACGATGGCGACCTCAAAGATGTGCTCGCGCTGCAGGCACGCGTCGCCGAGGCGATTACAAACGAAGTAAAGCTGAACCTGACGGCTGAGGAAAGTGGCCGCCTGCGGCGTGGGCGTAGCGTGGACCCAGAGGCCTACGACCTTTACCTGCGGGGCCGCTACGCCTGGAGCCAGAGAAATGTGGAGGGATATGAAAAGGCGGTTGGGTACTTAAGCCAGGCAATCGCTAAGGATCCTAACTTCGCCCTGGCTTACGCCACCCTGGCCGACTGCCAGACGCTGCTTGGTTTCAACGGAAGCCCGACGGGGATGACTGAGGCCAAGGCAACTGCCGAGAAAGCTTTGCAGCTCGACGACACGCTGGCCGAGGCGCACACGTCGCTGGCCGTCACAAAGATTCTGCTGGATTGGGATTGGGCGGGGGCCGAGCGCGAGTTCCATCAGGCGCTTCATCTGGATCCTAATTCCGCGCAGGCCCACCATTGGTACGGCAATCTGCTGCTGGGTCCGGAAGGACGGCATGAGGAAGCGATTGCGGAGCTGCAGAGCGCCCACGAACTGGATCCGCTCTCAGCGATTATCAGCACTGACACTGGATTCGCTTATTATCTCGCTGGCCGTTACGACGCAGCGCGCGAAACCTACCAGAAAGTTTTGGCCGCGCACCCCAACTTCCCGCCTGCGCTCTTTTATCTGGGAAAATACTACGATCAGACCGGCCAACGCGACCTGGCCGTCAAAGTGGGCATTCAGAACTCCCGCCTTGCGGGGCTGCCGGAAGTGGCCCGGCATCTGCAGCAACTCTACGATCAGGGCGGGTACCAGGCCGTTGCGGATGCACAGGCTAAACGCGGGTCGGCCAGCGGGGCAGGCGTGTGCGAATTGGCCGCGAATAATGCTTTACTTGGCAGAAATGCGGCAGCTCTGGATGCGCTGGAACGATGTAATCGCACGAACGGCAGAGTCGCGCTCCTCTATCTGAAGGTCGACCCGGCTTGGGCGAACCTACGCTCGGAACCTCGATATCAGGAATTGCTGCGGCGGATGCATTTACAAGAGTGACCCGTTCTTACGAACTTAATTCTTACGAACCCTGGTTCTTACGAATCTGGTGCAGCCTGTGCAAAAGAACCAACATTTTGTCTATCTCTCGCCGCGAAAAAAAGTTATAGTTTGAAAGCTCAGCGATTCCTCTACGACAACTGAACCTACTGATGGCGCGGAAATCGAGCCCCACCATCTTGCAGGAGGAGTTGTACCCACCCAGCGCTGCGCATTTGCGCGAAGGCGACGCGCGCGAGGATATTGACGACGCGCGTCTGCTCGATCTGGATGCGGATGAGGAATCTCCCTTTTTACGCGGGCAAAAGCGGGTCTCCGCTCGCCGAAGTACTCTTCCGAAAAAAACCGCGAACAATTTGCTGTGGGCTGCCGTGGCGGCCGGCGCGATCTGCATTGCGGGCTTAGGCGCCGCATGGCTGTATCACTACGGCGAGCACTCGTGGCGCTTCCGCGTGGAATCGAGCGACAACATTGAAGTCACGGGCATGCAGAACGTGAGCAAGTCGCAGATCATGGAAGTGATGGGCTCCGACATCGGGCGCAACATCTTTTTCATTCCGCTGGCGCAGCAGAAGGCGCAACTGGAGCAGATTCCGTGGGTGGAATCGGCCAGCGTGATGCGCTTCGTTCCCAACCGTCTCAAGGTCGAAATTCATGAGCGCACGCCGGTCGCGTTCGCGCGAGTCGGACCGCGCATGTCGTTGATCGACGCCGGTGGAACGCTGATGGAACTGACGCCGAAACATAAATATTCCTTTCCGGTGATTCTGGGAATGAATGCGGGCGAGCCGCTTTCGACGCGGGCTCCGCGGATGAAAACTTATGCCGAGATGGTGCGCGAACTGGATTCGAGCGGCGGGCGCTATTCGCAGGATCTCAGCGAAGTGGATCTTTCCGATCTGGAAGATGTGAAAGTGCGAGTGAATGACGCTGCGGGAGACGTTCTCGTGCATCTCGGATCATCGGATTATTTGCGCCGCTACAAAATCTATGTGACCCACGCTCAGGGCTGGCGGCAGCAATTTCAAAAGCTGGAGTCGGTGGATCTGCGCTACGAAAACCAGATCATCGTGAATCCGGAATTGCAGCGAACCGTGAAGACTACTGCGTTGACTCCGGTCGCGGCGAAGGCCGCGGCAGCGGCCGGAGTGAAGCCGGCAGCGCTGGTCACTCGTTTGCCGCCGCATGACCGTACGTTGCCCAAGCCGGCGTTTGAATTGACGGAGAAAAAACTTGATCCGAAGGCGGGCGCCGTTACGAAGAAAGCAGCGGCCACTAAACCTAAAGTCAAGAAAACCGCGGCTAAGGGGAAAGCTGCCGCTGGCGCGAAGAAGGCGGCGCAACCAGCGAGGCCGGTGAAATCCGTCGTGGCGAAGAAGTCTTACGCCGGAAGCGCGGGTTCGAAGCCGAGTGCGGCGGTCGCCAAAACTCAGGCGGCTCAGGGGCCGAGCCAGTGAAAATTCGATTTTATAACGGCGTAGGGAATTCATTGGGGACTCATAGCTAATGGCGAATCAGCAGGGAAATTTCTTGACAGCGATTGACGTGGGCAGCGCGAAGACTTGCGCGCTCATGGTAGAGGTTGGCGACGGCGGGCTGCGCTACCGCGGGCACGGAGTAGCACCATCGCGCGGCTCGCGCAAAGGCGTGATCGTAGAACTGGACAAGGCAGTCGCGGCCATTCAGAAGGCAGTAGAAGCAGCCGAAGATGTGGCGGGTGCGGCGGTGGAGCATGCCATTGTGGGCATCGGGGGAGCGCATATTCGTGGAGTGAATAGCCATGGTGGCATCAGCCTGGGCACGCGTCCGCGGGAGATTGGCCGAGACGAGATCAAGCAGGCAGTGGATCGGGCGCGGGCAATTCCGCTGCCGGCGGATCGCGAAGTTCTGCACCTGCTGCCGCAGGAATTTATTCTCGACGATCAGGCTGGCGTGCACGATCCGCTGGGCATGATGGCGGCGCGGCTTGAGGTGCGCGTGCATCTGGTGACGGCGGCGACGAGCGCGGCGCAAAACGTGATAACCGCCGTGAACCGGGCCGGCGTCCACGTGGATGATACTGTCTTCGAACCGCTGGCAGGGGCTGATTCCGTGTTGCGTGCCGACGAACGCGAAATGGGAGTTTGCCTCGCTGACATCGGCGCGGGATCGACGGAGCTGGTTGTATTTTTGCTGGGCGCGGTCGCTTTCACGGGAGTGATTCCCGTAGGCGGCGACCACTTTACCAGCGACTTGTCGGTAGGCATGTGCACGCCGCTGGCGGAAGCAGAAAAAATCAAGAAGGCTCACGGAAACGCGATCGTCACGTTGATTCCCGAAGGGAACGAAGTGGAAGTTCCATCTGTGGGCGACCGGCCTTCGCGTTTGCTGCCGCAACGATTGGTGGCGGAAATTCTCGAGCCGCGCGCGCGAGAGCTGTTCGAAATGATGCGCGAGACTCTTCGTCAGAGCGGCATGTTCGATGCATGTTTAGCGGGCATTGTGCTCAGCGGTGGAGGTTCGCGACTGCCGGGAATTTTCGATGTGGCCGAGTCGGTGCTGCGGCGTCCAGTGCGGTTGTCATGGCCGACGCCTCTGGCCAGGATGCCCGCGACTTTGGCTGAGCCGGAGTATGCGACCGTGCTTGGCATGGCGCATTACGGGCAAAGAGCGCGAGTAGCGCGCGGGTTTCAAGGCGATCGGTGGGGATCGAGATTGAAGGCGATGTTAGTGGGATGAAGCAGTGGTCAGTGATCAGTGGTCAGTGGTCAGCAAAAGTCAAAACCAAGAGCGCGGGCCCAGGTTCTACTGGCCACTGACCACTAGCGACTGACCACTAGCCACTGACCAGTTCTGTACAAGCGGCACACAGCGGACACGAAATTTATACCAAGGTGGAGAATTATGACAAACGATTCGAGCATTCGCATCAGCTTCAACGAAGAGCCTCTCAACGATGCCAAGATCAAGGTGATCGGCGTGGGCGGCGGGGGCGGCAACGCAGTCAACCGCATGATCGATGCCGGCGTGGAGGGCATTGAGTTCATTGTCGCCAACACCGACTTGCAGGCGCTGCGCTTGTCGCGCGCGCCGGTGAAGCTGCAACTCGGCGTGAAGCTCACCAACGGGCTGGGTGCGGGCGCGAATCCGGAAGTCGGACGCAAGGCCGCGCTCGAAGACTCCGACAAAATTATCGAAGCGCTCGAGGGCGCCGACATGGTCTTCGTTACGACGGGCCTTGGCGGCGGCACGGGCACGGGTGCGGCTCCGATTATTGCATCGCTGGCCTGCGAGATGGGAGCGCTCACCGTGGCCGTGGTCACAAAGCCGTTTTCGTTTGAAGGCAAGCGGCGCATGACGCAGGCAGAAAAAGGCATTGCCGAGCTGATGGAATCGGTGGACACGACGATCGTCATCCCCAATGAAAAGTTGCTTGCCGTCGCCGAGAACGCGGGATTTTTCGAGTCGTTCCGCATCGCCGACGACATTCTGCGCCAGGGCGTACAGGGAATTTCCGACATCATTACGATTCCCGGCATCATCAACCGCGACTTTGCCGACGTGAAAACAATCATGGCGCGCATGGGTTACGCCGTCATGGGCACGGCGACGGCGACGGGCGCGAATCGCACGACGGAGGCGGCGCAGCGGGCGATTGCGTCTCCGCTGCTCGAAGCCGGCGCGATCGATGGAGCGCGCGGCATTCTGATCAACATCACCGGCTCGACCTCGCTGAAGCTGGCCGAAGTGCAGCAAGCCTGCATGATCATCCAGAGCGCGGCCCATGAGGACGCCAACATTATTTTCGGCGCGGTCATGGACGAGAAGATGAAAGACTCGGTAAAGATCACGGTGATTGCCACCGGCTTCCGGGAAGTGAGCCGGGCAGGCTTCGATCGGGCACATCAGCGGCCGATCGAAGTCCATCACTCATTCTCGGCGTCGCACGAGGATGCGATGGGCTTCGCTGATACGGATTTTCCCGATCCCGTGGGCCCGGCGCCGGCGGCATTTGCCGAGCCCTATCATGATGCGACGCCGGACAGAATGATGGAAGAGCCGAGGATGGCAGAATCGTCCACTGCGGCAATGGCTCATTCAGGGGCTGAAGTGATCTCGCTCGACACCATGCGAACCGCCATGGTCGCGAACTTCGAGCAGGATGACTTGGACGTTCCCGCATTTATGCGCAAGCGCGGCGAAGTGATGTAAAGGCAGTGGTCAGTGATCAGTGGTCAGTGGCCAGTGAAACCGTGTGGGTAACCTTGATCTAATTTTGCTGACCACTGATCACTGAACACTGACCACTGCTTCAAAGTGGAAAACATTTGCGCCAGTGCGCCGTATCTTTTCAGTAACTAGGTAACGGTTACTGGAGGCTCTGGGCCGAAAGTAATTCCCGTTTAAGTACTTGTTCCGTAATGGGTTAGATCAAAATTGGCGTTTGCTTCAAGAAAAACTTTGTTATTGCCTCAAACGCTATAAGTCCCGTAATATCGCGAACATGGGCGAGATCGCCGGCCAGAGCTGGCCACTGGCAGGCTTCTTGCATCGAAGTAGTTAGGAAATCCGGCCAAGCAGGGAACAAACAAGTTGGGAACTCACAAGATGTCCAAGTTGGGACCGCGCTCTCTTCGTCTGCTAGTGATTGTGGGAGGATTGTTCTTTGCGCCTGGAATGTGGGCCGCGCACGTCAACCCGCACACGTTGAATCCTCAGAAATCGAAATCTACAAAAGTAAGCGAAAGCCAGCGCACGCGGCGGCGCATGCATCATCTTGCGGCCAGCCGCAGCACTGCTGCGCGAAGCACCACCGCGCACAGCACGGGCGTCCGCAGCACGACTGTCCACAGCACTGCTGCCCACAGTGCTACTGTCCACAGCACAATCACCAACAAGACTACCTTGAGGCGGACCTCGGCCAGTTCGTCGCAACACCGATATCGCGAACGCTTTTTCATGAGTTCATTCGCTGAGGGACTCACCGGCGGCGACATCACCGACGGCGAAGACCCGGTCGTTCGCCAGGCGGCCATTGATGCCCTGGGAAATATGAACGGCACAGTAGTTGCGATTGAGCCGACCAGCGGACGCGTGCTCGCCATGGTGAATCAGAAGCTGGCGCTCTCAAGCGGAGCGCAGCCTTGCTCAACCATCAAGCTCTCCGTGGCGCTGGCGGCGCTGAACGAAGGCGTGGTTTCAAAAGAAACTGAAGTTCCACTCGGCGGACGCAGCCGCATGAATCTTACCGAGGCTCTGGCGCACTCCAACAACGCATACTTCGAGGCGCTGGGACGCAAGCTGGGATTTGAAAAAGTTGCTTATTATGCTCATCAGTATGGCCTAGGCGAACTGGCTGGCTACGATATTCCGGGCGAAGAGTTAGGGACTTATCCTGAAGAAGTGATTCCGCAGACTCTTGGTGGCGTGGGCAAGATGTGTTCCTTCGGCGAAGGCATTTCGATGACGCCGTTGCAGTTGGGCGCGATGGTTTCAGCAATCGCCAACGGGGGCACGCTCTATTACCTGCAACACCCAACGACGCCGGAAGAGATCACGAATTTTCAGCCGCGCATCAAGCGGCAGCTCGATATCGCACCGCTAATCCCGGAAATTTCCGACGGCATGGCAGGCGCGGTGCAATACGGCACGGCGCGCCGCCTCGGGCTCAACTTCAGCGAGGAGTCGATTCTGGGCAAGACCGGGACTTGCTCCCATGCTGGCACTCGCTTCGGCTGGTTCGCCTCCTATGCCAATACCAGCAGCGGACGCATTGTGGTTGTGATTTTCCTGCAAGGTGGCCGGCCCACGTTTGGACCCAAGGCGGCTGAGATTGCCGGACTGATGTACCGGAATCTCTACGATCACAAGTTTTTCGTTGCAGGCACGCCTCTGGACACTACCGCATCGCGACCCACGCCGACCACGCCATAGTCGGCGAACGCGATCCTGAATATTGATTCGCAAAAGCCTCTCAGCCGAGAGGCTTTTCGCTTTGCCGCATCAGTTTCGCCCTGGCTCTAAATCAACGGCTGAAGATTAACGCTTCCTAACATGAAAACGGTCAATTCTGCCGATTATGCAGTGTAGGGACTCTGCGCGAGTGTGGCCTTCACCATTGCGCCCCTGGCTGGCCCGCCACGAATCGTAAGAAGTTGAACTGGAGGGTTGTCGGCCGCAGATGCTTACCATGACCATACTAAGTGGCAGCTACGATTACCGGCTGGTGGCGCTCTCCATTGCGCTGGCAGGGGTTGCCGCATATTTGGCGTTGCACCTGGCGGGACGCACCAGCCCGAGGCACGCCTGGCTGCGGGTGCTCTGGCCGAGCGCTGGGCCGGCGGCGTGGGGGATGGGAATCCTGCAGAAAAGCAATCTCAACACCTCCCGGGAACGCGAGCTGTATTTTCAGACCATGGCGGAAGCGGTTCCTGAGATTATCTGGACCGCCGACCCCAATGGGACAGACGACTACTTCAACCAGAAGTGGTTCGATTACACCGGATTGACGCTGGAGCAAAGCCGGGGCACGGGGTGGACGGTGGTGGTTCATCCCGATGATTTGGGCTTGTGCGCGCAGAAATGGGAAAACGCCCAGCGTACCGGGCAACCTTACGACGTGGAGTACCGTCTGCGCGGGAGAAACGAAACCTATCGCTGGTTCCTATGCCGGGGAAATCCTATCCGCGATGCTGGAGGAGAGATTATCAAATGGTTCGGTACCTGCACCGACATCGAAGAGCAGAAGAAAAATCAGCAGGTTCTTGAAGAGCAGATTCTGGAACGGACCATGCAATTGGCCGACACCAATACCCGGCTGCAGCAGGAAATTCTTGAGAAAGATTCCGCCCGCAGGGAATTCGATAAGCACAACGAAGTAATGATGGAAGAACTGAGAAAACGCTCGGAGCGCGCCACTCTGCTGGCGAAGATGGGCGAACTGCTGCAGAGTTGCGTGAGTTTGGATGAAGTATTCGCGACCGCCCTCGGATTTGCGCCTAAGATATTTCCCACCGCCCGAGGGGCGATGGCGCTGCTGAATGCTTCGCGGAGCCTGGCCGAGGTGATCGGCTCGTGGACCGGCTGCCAGGTGCCTCTAAGGGAGTTTGAGCCTGTCGACTGCTGGGCCCTGCGCACGGGGCATCCGCATATGGTGTCGGCGGGCGATTCGAGCGCGCCCTGCGCCCATGCAGCGGGCGTGAAGAACGCGTACTTGTGCATTCCGATCCTGGCGCAGGGTGAAACGCTGGGCATCCTGCACCTTCAGGCCACCGATGAGACGCCGCAACTGAACACATCGGAACTCTCATTCAAGACCACTTTCGCAGCGCAGGTTGGATTATCCATCGCCAACATACGGCTACGCGAAGCCCTGCGAACCCAATCGGTGCGGGATGCTTTGACCGGCCTTTATAACCGTCGCTATCTGGAAGAGTTGTTGGAACGCGAGGTTCGCCGCGCGGCGCGAGGGGCGCATTCTCTCGGCGTTCTGATGATCGATCTCGACCATTTCAAGAACTTCAACGATACCTACGGCCACGATGCCGGGGATGCTGTATTGCGCGAAACCGGAGTCTCCCTCGCGAGAGGCATTCGAGCGGAGGATTTCGTTTGCCGCTTCGGTGGCGAGGAATTTGTCGTCATCCTTCCCACCGCGAGCCTGGATGCCGCGTGTGCGCGAGCCGAACGACTGCGCTTAAAAATGAAGGAACTGACCGTCATGCACCAGGGCAGGTCAATGGGCATGCTTACGGTCTCAGTTGGCGTGGCAGTGTTTCCGGAGCACGGCCTGTCGCCCAAGGAGTTGATGGCGGCGGCCGATGCTGCCCTCTATGAGGCCAAACGCCGTGGGCGCGATCAGGTCGTGGTGGCAACTCTCAGGAGCGTCGAAGACTTGACCATGCCTGGCACGGTACCAGCGTCGCAAAAATCAATCGCCGGCTGGAGCTAGTGGCCCGGAATATTCCGATGCAAGCCGTCATCCCGGCTCAGATCTACCTGCCATCCTGCCTACGCGCTGTCATCCCGGCTCCGATTGTCATCCCGAGCAACGCGAGGGATCTTGGTTCCTGCCTGCGCTGCCCTTACTGCCGCCGCAGGCAAACACCGAGATCCCTTGCTTCGCTCGGGACGACAGATCATTAGGATGAACAGGGAAGGCGCTGTTGTCTTACTTGCTCTTGCGCTCGTCGCGCTCGACCACTCCGTCCTTGATATTCACGATGCGGTGAGCGTACTCGGCAATATCATGCTCGTGCGTGACCAGCACAATCGTATTTCCCTCGCTGTGCAGCCGGTCAAACAATGCCATGATCTCGTTTCCGGTTGCTGAATCGAGGTTGCCGGTAGGTTCGTCTGCCAAAATAATGGAAGGCCGATTCACCAGCGCCCGTGCCACGGCGACGCGTTGGCGCTGGCCGCCGGAAAGCTCATTGGGTTTGTGCGTCATGCGCGATTCCATGCCGACAGATTTCAACGCGCCCTGGGCGCGCTCGATGCGCTGCGCAGTCGGAACTCCAGCATAGATCAGCGGCAGTTCCACATTATGCAGAGCCGTGGCGCGGGCCAGCAGGTTGAAGGTCTGAAACACGAAGCCGATTTCCTTGTTGCGGATGCGTGCCAGTTCATCATCATCCAGTTCGCTGACCAAGTGGCCATTGAGCCAGTATTCGCCTTTGGTGGGCGTGTCGAGGCAGCCGATCAGATTCATCAGCGTTGACTTGCCGGAACCGGAGGGTCCCATGATGGCAACATACTCTCCGCGCTCAATGCGGAGGTTTACTCCGCGCAAGGCATGCACCTGCTGCTCCGACCCCATGTCATAGGTCTTCCACAGATCCACCGCCGCGATCATGCACGACTCGGGCGGCGCTGCTATCACGGGGGAAGGCATGCTGATTACTTCTGCGGTTGCCATTTTTTTCTCCTGCTCCGGTGCCACTGGGTTCTCCGAGCTTGAATTCGAATCCGAGAGCTCCGTTGCTATTCAAGACTACCGTTCCAGACCACTGTTAAGACGCGTCTACCAACCTTCGTTCCACATCGAGACCCGCTTTCCCTTGGACGGACGAACCCCGCGAAGGTTAAGTCTCGTCTTCCTTCTTGGGAGCCGAGTTATCAACTTTCACGCCGCTCCCTGAACGCAGCGTGCGCAAAACCTTGTAGCTGCCGGTGATGACCTCATCGCCCTCTTTCAGGCCACTCAGGACTTCCATATCGCTGCTCCCGGCGACGCCGGTGGTCACAGGCACGAACTCCGCCTTCTTGTTGCGAATGACGAAGACACCAGGCACATCCTCTTTCTCATCTTTATCCCTGTCCTTGCCTTTAGATGCATCTTTCGACACTGGCGCGGCAGCATGCACGGAGCCAGGGGTAGCTTTCTCCTGCGCCAATTGGGCCTTCGTGCGCATCGACAGAGCCTGAATCGGAATGGTCAGAACGCCATTTCGGGAAGCGGTCGTAATCTTGGCGGTGGTTGAGAGTCCCGGACGCAGATCCTCCGGCGGATCGCTCAACGTCACCACTACTTTGAAGTCTTTGGCTTCTTCGCTGGTGGAAGCCTGCTGAGAAGTGGCAACTCCGGTGGAGCGCACGATCGCATTGTCTCCGATTTCGGAAACCGTGCCGTGAAAGACCTTTTTGGGAATAGCGTCGATCGTCACTTCGGCTGGCTGACCCACCCGGACGTTCACAATGTCAGTCTCATCCACTTTCACCTCGGCGGTGATGACCGACATGTCGGCCAGCGTAAGCAATGTGCTCCCCAGCGCATTCTGAATCCCGATCACCACTGACTCGCCTTCCCGCACGGGCAAGTTCGTAACAACTCCGTCGTAAGGAGCGTCGTAGGTAGTTTTCTGCAGCACATCGGCAACCCGCGTGAGATTCGCTCGCGCCTGCGAGACGTGCTTATCGGCGGAATCTTTCTGAGCTTTGGCCTGTGCGATTCGCGCCTTGGCCTGCGCCAGCCCGGAATCCGCCGTTGCCCATGCATTCTGCCGGCTGTCGAAATCAGATTTCGCGATTAACCCATCCTTGAAGAGATTTTGCGCGCGATCCCAATCCAGCTTGTTGCGGGCGTAGTCAGCTTGCGCGCGCTGCAGATCGGCGTCAGACGTCTTGAGCGCTGCATCTGCCGCAATCGCATCCGTCTCAGCCGCTTGCACCGACGCCTGGTTCGCGCTCACATCCGCCGAGGACTGCACGTTTTCCAGTTGCGCCAGCAATTGACCCTTCTTTACGTGATCCCCTTCCTTTACGTACAGGTGGGTGATCTTTCCATAAGCATTGGCGCCGATGTTGACGTAGGTCTTAGGCTTGATTTCGCCCGAGGCGCTCACCACCGACGACAAATCCTCGCGCTGCACCTTCCCGGTCTGCACCGTGACCACATTCTTGCCGCTCTGATAGACCGTGGAGCCGACGATGGCGGCCAACACGACTACCGCGCCAACGCCAATCGCAATTTTTTTCCAGAGTTTCATCTTCCCGTCACCATCCAGGCATCTGCTCTCATCGGAACACGATTGGCCCCGATTTCAGGCGGCTATCCCAAAGATACCTCGCTGACACCTACTGATCCGCAGTGTGACGAGTCCACATTCAAGGGATACGATCCTGCAGGCCGGAAAGTTCCAATTCGAATGGGCCGTCAGGACCTCGGGTAATCCGGAGAGTACCACTGCCTCGTCGAATGCAAGATTACAGCGAGCTAAAATTATAACTTGACCTTACTCCGGTTTGAAAATATTCGATGGTCCACCGGGCAACTCCTCAGTGCTCTCGCCGCTTCCAATCAAATGGATTGTCTCGGGTCTTCAATCTATTCTTTTGATGTGACTTAGCCTTGCTTTCGCCCAATTTAGGGCCTAGAATAAAGCGACAGAAGTTCGCCTTGGCAGGAGTCCCTCTCATGGTTCGGGTTGCTTTACGATATCTTTCGTCTATTTTAGTCTTGGCGGTGGCCGCAGGCTTTGCGGTCCCGGCGGGAGCCCAGAGTGACAAACCGGCTCCTTCCAGCCAGTCAGCAACCCCCGCGCCCGCATCAAACACGCCAGCAGCCACGACTGATTCTCAGGCGCAACCCGCCAATCAGGGTGATCCGCTCAAGCGCCCGCCCTCCGACAAGCAGAAAAAACAGCAGGGGAAAGCTCTGAAGGTCGAACTCAGCCGGGTCTACAAAAAGTGGCTGAACGAAGACGTTGTCTGGATTATCACCGACCAAGAACGAGCCGCTTTCAAGCAACTATCGAACGACGAAGAACGCGACAACTTTATCGAAGCATTCTGGCAGCGCCGCGATCCCACTCCTGACACCGAAGAGAACGAATACAAGGAAGAACACTATCGCCGCATCGCCTACGCCAACGAGCATTTTGCGGCGGGAATCCCGGGCTGGAAAACCGACCGCGGCCGTATTTACATTATGTACGGTGCTGCCGACGAAGTCGATTCTCATCCTTCTGGTGGCACCTATGAGCGTCCCATGGACGAAGGCGGTGGCGAGACTTCCACGTTCCCCTTCGAAGATTGGCGCTACCGCTATCTTGAAGGCATTGGCCAGGAAATCATCATCGAATTCGTCGACTCCTGCATGTGCAACGACTACCACATGACCATGGACCGGTCGGAGAAGGACGCCCTCAAAATGACGCCCAACGCCGGTCTCTCTCTCTACGAGGGGATGGGCATGGCTCAAAAATCAAGCCGCTTCAATGGAGGCCTGGAACAACTGCCAACTGGCCCGAACAGCTCCAACCAAACCGCCAAACAATTCGACCGGTTGGAGCAATTCGCCAAGCTGGTGGCGCCGCCTACGGTTAAATACAAGGACCTGGAAGAACTCGTCACCACCAAGGTAATCACCAACCTCATGCCCTTCGATGTCCGCACCGACTTTGTGAAGGTCACCGGAGATACGGTGCTGGTTCCGATCACCATCCAGTTGAAATATCGCGACATCACTTTTGCTAACAAAGATGGAGTGCAGCGCGGCACCGTGAATATCTTCATGCGGGTGACCAATTTGACCGGGCGCATTATTCAGACTCAGGAAGAACCGGTACAGGTTGATGTGCCCGCAGAGCTGTTGCCTCGCACCGCGGAGAATTCGGCAGTGTACTGGAAGGCGCTGCCGCTGCGTCCTGGACGCTACAAAGTTGATATCGCAGTGAAAGACGTGAACGGTGATCGCAAGGGTGTTTGGAGCCGCGGAATTGTGGTTCCTGAGTACTCCGATGACAAGCTGTCGACTTCTTCGCTGATTGTGGCCGATGTGATGGAGCCGGTGCCGACCAAGGACGTAAGCACAGGCCAGTTCGTAATTGGCCTGAATAAAGTTCGTCCGCGCGTGGCTCCAGCCGACGGCAAGCCCGCTCTCTTCAAGCGGAGTCGCGACCAGAAAGTGAACTTCTGGATTCAGGTCTATAATCTGGGCGTTGACGACAAGACGCACAAGCCGTCCGCAACGTTTGAGTACGATATCGTTAACATCGCAACCAACAAAGCGGTGGTTCAGAAGACGGAATCCACTGATACGATGGGCAACATAGGCGAACAGGTTACGCTGCAGAAGTCGATTGCCGCAGCCAACCTGCAGCCCGGCGTATATCGAATCGATATTAAAGTGAACGACAACATCTCCAAGCAGACGATTGATCCTTCAGCGACTTTTGCTGTAGAGTAATCGGCTACTTGATTCTCCGGGGGTTGGAGTGAAGCTTCGCCATCTCGGTTCGTGGGCGGTGATTCTGGCGCTGGCGCTTCCGGCGTGGGCTGGAGAGCGAACGGGTGCCATTTCGGGATACGTGCGCAACATCTCGGGCACTCCCCAGATGGGCGCGGTGGTTGAAATTGCCGGCTCAGGCGCGCGCAACCTGGTCGTGTTTACCGATGTCGCAGGATTCTTCTCCGTGCCAAGCCTGCTGCCGGGGCTCTATTTCGTCAAGGTCTCAGCTCCTTCCTTCCTCTCCGTCGAGCATGAAAAAGTTGGCTTGCAGCCCGGCACCAGCATTCGCCTGAACATCACTCTCACAACCCTGCTGAATGCAGCACGCGTCGGTCCTCTGCGCGGCACCGCCGACGATGACGACTGGAAGTGGACGCTGCGTTCGGTGGCGAACCGTCCTGTTCTCCGTGTGTTTGACGACCCTGCGGCGAGCATGGAACAGCCGCAGCACGATCTGAAGGCCACCGTTTCGTTCCTGGCCGGTTCAACCGCAAGCGGCTATGGCAGCGGATCGGACATGAGCACGGCTTTCTCGGTGGAGCGCTCGGTTTTCTCAGCCGATCGCGTTGGGGTAAGCGGATATGTCGGCTACGGAGATAATCTTCTTCCGTCTGCCGTCCTGCGTGCCAAGTATTCGCACCGTCTGCTCGATGGCTCCGGGCCCTCGGTTGCGCTGACTATGCGCCGTTTCGCGCCCTCTGATCCCAGCCTGCACTATGCGGCTTTGCAGGCTCTAGCACTCAACACTGCGGATGATTTCGCCATCGACGACGTGCTCGAACTAAGGTTCGGCAGCGAACTGCAGACCATCCAATTTTTTGGGCACGTCAACGCCTTCCGGCCTTACGGCTCCGTTGATCTTCACGCCTCTCCCAACACTCTCGTGGAATACGACTACACCACATCGTTGCCCAATACACGGGACGAGAAGGGCTTCGATTCTTCGCCTGCGGACCTGAGCGAAGCCGATCCTCGGGTCAGCATGGTTAACTTTGCCACTCGCCTGGAGCGCGCCCACCACCAGGAACTCAGCCTCTCGCGGCGCATCGGCAAGACCAACCTCCAAGTCGCGGTCTACAGCGACCACGTCGGAAATACTGCGTTGATCGGAACCGGCGAGGTCACAGCCGCTGGGGGCTTCCTGCTGCCTGACGTCTACTCGGGCACGTTCACATACGCTGGCGATACCCTGCGCGAGCGTGGACTGCGGGTTGTGCTCGAGCGCAAGCTTTCTTCGGATCTCACCGCGACGTTGGATTATGCCTGCGGCGACGTCCTCGATCTTTCCCGGCCGGATGTCGAACTGCAAGACGCTTCGCAGTGGATCACCACCCAAAGCCGTCACGCACTGGCCGGCAAGCTCAGCGGCACGGTGCCTTACACTCACACCCGCTGGATCGCCTCCTATCGCTGGGTCAACGGCGAGGCCCTCACTCCGGTGGACATGTTCAACGCCTCCCCGGGCCAAAGCGATCCGTTCCTGAATGTCTTCGTCCGCCAGCCGATTCCCACCATGGGCTTCCTGCCTTCCCACATGGAAGCGATCATCGACGTGCGCAACCTTCTGGCTCAAGGCTATGTGCCAGTCATGGGACAGGACGGCCAGACCGTCTATCTGGTCCAGTCCGCCCGCGCCGTCCGCGGCGGCGTCAGCATCACCTTCTAAACCTGGATTTGTTATAGCTTGTCATCCCGAGCGAAGCGAGGGATCTTGGTGTTCGCTGCCGCCACTTTGCCTCACTCCATCCCTCTTCAGTCACGTTACCTACGAGTTACCGTATTCGTAAAATCTATTGCTTCCATCGAAACTCAGTGGTTGACTCTTGGGATAGGGTTTCGATAGTGTGTCCTGTGCGGTTGGGCGTTGCATCTTGTTAGTATGCAAGGAATTGCAGGGCCCCGGATAAAAAAGGCCTGAAGAGCCTGGCCGGCCGCATCAGCAGTCACTCCCTCAAACCCATCGATATCTTAAGGAGCTTTCATGAAAGCGCGCATACTACTAGTGTTTGTGCTTCTGGCCGCAGTCAGCCTCTCCGCACAGACTTTCCGCGGCACCATCCTCGGTACGGTAACCGACCCCTCCGGCGCGGTCCTTCCCGGCGTCAAGGTCACCGTAAAGAACGCAGGTACGGGTTTGGAGCGCACCACCGAGACCAGCGCTGACGGAAGCTACGCCCTGCCAGAACTGCCGATCGGCACCTATACGGTCACCATCACCCTGCCCGGCTTCCAGACCTCCGTGACCACAGGCGTGATCGTCGACGTATCCACCGAGCGCCGTGTCGATGCCGCCATGAAGACAGGCCAAGTCTCGACCAGAGTCGAGGTCTCCGGCGACCTTTTGCCCCAAGTCGAAACCACCAGCGACGATCTTGGCGGCGTGCTTACCCAGGAAACCGTGAAAGATCTGCCAGTCAACGGACGCGACTACACCAAGTTGATCTTCCTGAATCCGGGCGTGGCCGGCTCACCCGACCAGATTTCAGACTCTCCGGGCTCTTACGGTGAATTCACCATGAACGGAGCACGCGGACGCTCCAACAACTATCTGCTCGACGGTACCGACATGAACGACGGCTACCGCAACGACCCCGCCATCAACGAAGCGGGTGTGTTCGGAACTCCTTCGGCAATCCTGCCCATCGACGCCATTGCGGATCTGAATGTGATTTCCAACTTCTCGCCGGAATATGGCAGGAACGCAGGAGGGGTCGTCAACATCGTTACTAAGAGCGGCACCAACCAGTGGCACGGAACCGCTGGCGAATATTTCCGCAACGACGCGCTGGATGCCCGAAACTACTTCAATCCCGTCACTGTTATTAATCCCGCGACGGGTCAGACGGTTTCAAACCCCAAGGCCCCTTTTCACAATAATCAGTACGGCGCCTCAATCGGCGGGCCGATTGTAAAGGACAAGACATTCTTCTTCGCAGACTACGAAGGCCAGCAGGAACCCGTCGGGGTAGTAACGTTAGCCACGGTTCCATCGGGCAGCGCTCCCAACGGCGGCCTTAGTCCAAGTGACGCTTCAAACCCTGTCATCGCGGCGCTCATTGCCCGGAACCCTTGGCCCGCTCCAAATCTAGGAGGCAACAGCGCTTCCGTTGTTTCGCCTTCCTTCAATCGACTCACAAGCTTCATCGCCAAGATTGACGAGAACTTCAACACGAACAACATCGTGACGGGGCGCTATTTCTTCGGGGACAGCGTCCAGTCCTTTCCTCTGGCTCTGACCGCAAGCGGCGGCGAGTTGCCCGGCTTTAATACTTACACCCCAACCCGCGTGCAGTTGGTGTCGCTCTCTTACGTGCGCACCATCGGAGCGAACAAGGTGAACGAACTGCGCTACGGATGGAACCGTTTCGCAGAGGGATTTTTCCCGCAAGATGCAAGTCTCTCGCCCGATTCGATCGGTTTGGGCACCACCGGAGGTTTGGCTGGTGAAGGCCTCCCGATCATCGCCGTGAGCGGTTTTGCTCAGTTGGGTGCCAGTTCCAGCGATCCCCGTCACCGTTTCGATACCAACAATCAGGCCCTCGATAATTTCTCCTGGAAAGTGAACAAGCACAACATCAAGTTTGGCGCTGACTTCTACCGCACCAGCATTCAACAATACTTCGATAAATATTTCCGCGGAAAGTTGGAATTTGATAATATTGCGGACTTCCTCTCGGGCACAGTCGATGGCGGCTTCCAGTATGCGGGCAACACTATCCGCCACACCTTCGAGAACAGCTATGGCTTTTTCGTTCAGGATAGCTTCCGCATCACACCACACGTGACCCTGAACTATGGCCTCCGCTATGACTTCTTCGGAGTTATCGGAGAAAAGAACAACTTGCTGAGCAACATTACGAACCTTGATCCAGTCGGAGACACGTTCACGCTCACGCAGGTCGGTCAGCCCGGCTTGAGCAGTCTCTACAACCCTGACCGAAAAGACTTTGCCCCTCGCGTGAGCGTCGCCTGGGACCTAGCCGGTAATGGCAAGACCGTGGTTCGCGCCGGTTGGGGCATGTTCTACGATGCCTTCTCGCAGGATATGGCCCTTGGCCACCTTCCGTATCCTCCCTACTTCGACCCCGGCCCGGCCTACAATCCAATCGGGCCCAGCCCGATTTATTCGGCTGGCGTCACTGGAACGATCGCTGCTGGTGAGCCGCTGTTCGGCGACGAAACCGCTTGCAATTTTGAATGTGACTCGTTCGGATTCGTCCGCAACATCAAGATGCCCTACATGGAGAACTACAACCTGAATATCCAGCGGCAGATCAGCAACCGCGCCATGATCCAGCTTGGCTACGTTGGCTCGCAAGGCCACCGGCTATGGAGATTCTTTGACGTGAGCCAGCCCAGCCAGGCGCAGATAACGGCTTCCGACTGTCCCAGTGGAATCGCAACGTGTGCTACGACCGGCGCGATCACAGGCAGCTACAGCGTGCCGCGAAACTACGCGGACAATCCCTATGGCTCGTTCTACATCATGCAGGAGAATTCCTCCGGCCAGTCGAACTACAATTCGCTACAGGCAAGCCTTCGCCTTACCGGATGGCATGGGCTCACCTCGATCACGAATTATGTTTGGTCGAAGTCGCTCGATAATTCCAGCGATGGGGAGGATTTCGAACCGAATGCCGCCCAGCCCAACGACAGCACCCGCCCGGGACTGGAGTATGGTCCTTCTAACTTTAACGTGCCCCAGCGCTTCACTTGGCTGATTGACTACAAGGTGCCAAACATGGGCGGCAGCATGCAGCGCCTCAAGAATGGATGGGGCTTCGACAGTACAGTCACGCTGCAAAGCGGCCAGCCTTTCCAGATGAACTACAACTTCGAGGATGATTACAGCGGCAGCGGCGAAGGCGATGACCGACCGGACGTCGTCGGGCCAATCACTTACCATCCCCGCAACCCTGCCGACTTCGTCGATCTGAGTTCGTTTGCCATACCGTGCAGCGTTAGCGCAGCTACGGACGGCGGCGCTGCGAATGGCGTAAACACAGACTGCGTGCCGGGCACGCGGCACTTCGGCAATGAGGGACGCGACTCCCTGCACGGACCAACATTTAAGCAGTGGGACATCGCAATCTACAAAGATACGGCCATCAGTGAGCGTATGAAGCTTCAGCTGCGTGCCGACTTCTTCAACATTCTGAACCATCCGAACTTTGCCAATCCGTTCCTGCCGGCGTTCATTGCCGACCCGGCAGTGAACGGCTTCGCCTTGAATAATGCAAACACCCTTGAAACCGGCCAAGGCGGTTATCCCATTACCGCCACCGGCGACGTGGGTATCGGCAACCCGTTCCTCGGAGGCGGTGGACCGCGCGGCATCCAACTCGCGGCCAAGATCACCTTCTAGCTCGGCTCTCAGTCAAAGCCCCTGCCGCTCGCGGCAGGGGCTTTTGTTTTTCTCTGGCAGCAGCCGCCACGTGACTTCCGTCACTAGGTAACCGCATTCCAGCGATGTTACGCTGCTCTCATAATCTCCCCCCAAAGCATCTGTCCCGGAGATCTTGATGCGTCGCTCCATCTGCTATGTCCTCATCAGCGTCATCGTGGGCGTGTGTCTTTCTGCGCCCGTCGTTGCTCGTGCCCACCACCTCAAGCAAGCTGATACCGTCTCGCTGCCGGTAACAACTTCATCGCCGGAAGCTCGCGCTCTCTACCAGAAAGGCATGGCCGACTACGAGAACCTTTACCTTGAGCGCTGCAATGATGACTGGCGCGCCGCCGTCAAGGCCGATCCGAATCTGGCCGTAGCCTGGGCATGGATCGCCTTCAACGGCAGCAATCCCATGGAAGTAACCGCGGCCCGCGAAAGAGCCAAGGCCCTCGCACCCAAAACCACACTTGGCGAGCAGTTGATGATTACCTGGATCTCTAAAGTGCAGGAAGGCGACTTCATTGGCGGCATCTCCGCCATGAACGACATGCTCGAAATGTATCCCCACGACAAGCACCTGATTTATCTCGCCGGCAACTGGCTGTTGCTGGAAAATGCCGACGATCAGGCGCAGAAAATTCTGGAGAAAGCGCTGGCCATCGATAAGAAGTTCCCCGCCGCGCTGAACGACCTGGCCTACGTGGCCGCCCGCAACCGGGAATTCGCCAAAGCCTTTGCCGCCATGGATCGTTACGTCGCGCTATTGCCCAATGAGCCCAATCCACATGACTCCTACGGCGAACTGCTGCGCATGGCGGGCAACTTTGAGGGATCGCTGCAGCATTACCGCGCTGCGTTGAAGATTGATCCCGATTTTGTCACCTCTCAGGTTGGCCTGGGAGACACCTACGCTCTAATGGGCAATCAGGAGCAGGCACGGATTGAGTACGACAAGGCCATCCGCCAGGCTCACAACGAGGCCGACCGGCTCGCCTACAGCATGCAGAAAGCAATGACCTGGGTGCGCGACGGCAACTTCGCCGAAGCCGACAATACCTTCCGGGAAATTGCGCAGATGGCCCACGCCGGAGATCAGGACCTGCAGGAAGCGCAAGCCTACCGTCATCTCGCCGAATATCAGACCGACGATAAAGTGGCGTTGAAATATATTGAGGATGCGGAGGAGTCGCTTCAACACGGCACTGCGATTTCGAAAGCCGATAAAGACGAAGAGCTTTCCCGTATTCTGCGCAACCGGACCGTGCGCGCCGCGCATGCCGGCGACCCAGCCTTGGCGGACAAATCTCTGAAGCAGCTCGAAGCCATGGCAGCCGGAAGCCGCAACCGCGTCATCCAGAGTTCCTACAACGGCGCCGCCGGAACCTTGCTCATGGACCAGGCGAAAGAAAGTCACGCCAGTCCAGATCAGAAGAACTTCGACGAGAAGAAGTTAGGCGAAGCCATCTCCTATCTGGAAGAAGACCAGGACAATCCCTTCACCCTGGAACTGCTGGTGCAGGCCTACTACCAGACCAATCAGTCCGACAAGCTGGCCCAGGCCGAAGGCCGGCTGCGAGGCACCAACGTTCCCACCATGGAGCAGGCCCTGGTAGTCCCAGCCGCCCGCCTGCGCCGCCCAGAAATGTAAAGGCAACCCTGCAGTCCGGTTTTCTTAGCGCACTTCGCGGCCTTTTTAGCGCGCTTCGCAGTTAAAAGCTTTTGGAGGCAACGCATCCTCCTAAATTGGTCTATACTGTCGAACGCCAGAAGCCAGAAGCCAGAAGCCGGAAGCCCGAAGCCGCTTCAAAAGTTTAATGATCTCTAATATCGATCGCCGTTCTAGCGCCAGAGTCGCCGCTAAGCTTCCGGTGCGCGTTCGCAGCACCGCGGCGAATGCCGAGCTGACCGCTCAGACTCGCGATGTCAGCACGAATGGCGTATTCCTTTATACCGACGCCCGCATGGCCGAAGGCTCTGAAGTCGAATTAGTCCTCATTCTGCCGCCAGAACTGACCTCCGGAGAGAAGTGCTGGGTATGCTGCCATGCCCGCGTCCTGCGCGTGGAGCAGGGCCCCGACAAGCAATTCGGAGTCGCAGCCGAGATCAAGCGCATGGACATCATTCCGGAGATTCCCGCGTAAGCTGCGGCATTCGGCCACTCACATTAGGGCTGGCCAATGGTTGAAAGCCAACCGCTAACTGCCAACTGCTAACTGCCAGCTGGTGATCAGCCCCCCACGATGGTCCCGGGCCCCGAAGCTTAACCAAATGTGCCCACCCCAAGGCAAGAATTGCCCGCCTCCGACAGAAATATCGGAAATCTGTGAAAAAAACCTTCCCCTGGTACCGACCTTGGTGCAATAATGGCGGCCCTGGAATTGCTCTGGCCAAACTCAGTAATCAGGCGGGCCTCGTATGTGGATTGAGAAATTGTCGGACGGCGTGGTGCAAGTGCAAACTCCTATTGGACCGCGCTATCTAATGCCATCATTTCTTCAACGTGTGTATTTTCTCTGGATGTTCCGTAACTTCCCGATCCTTCCGCACGCCGTGCTCAGCAATGGCCAACAGCGCATGGTTGATCGCATGTGTTCCGAGCAGAGGTTCGTTTCCATGGCCTACGCTGATGGCATGGACGATGCTCCCGTAATCGGCACCGTCGAGAAGCGCCCCACCATGAAGACGGGACCAGACTTCCTGCCGCCGCGCCGCCCCGTGACCAGCGAAAGCACCGGACTGGCCGCAGAAGTCCGCCAGCGCTCATAGAAAAATTTCGTCTAGTGTGGCCGCCCCCGCGCAAGCGCGCGAAGGGTCGATCACCGTAAACAAATCCGTGCCGTGAACTCACCCCAACGGTGGCCGCGATCACCAAGCCCGCCATAGCTGCGCTGTGAACACTTCAAATCAACGGTCGCTGCCTTCTGCATTTTCCCGAATGCGCTTCCACTGTCTCGACTCAGGAAAGATGCCAGGTACCAAGAGATGTTACAATCACAAATTGTCCCGCAAGGCGAAATCCCCCCGTGGGCGCGTAGCTCAATTGGCAGAGCAACTGACTCTTAATCAGTAGGTTGTAGGTTCGATTCCTACCGCGCTCACCACTCCCAATCAGTTTGTCGTTCGGGGCTTCACTTCGCCCGCGTTTACACTGTATTGGTCAAGGATTCGTCTCCGATATAAGGGTCACCCTGTTTTGCGCAATGCCGAGGGCAGTATTCCTACCGCCGAATTGTTATGCATTCACAAACCTCACTAGCGAGCAAAGGCGCGATTGGCATCGATTTTGGGACTACCAACAGTTCAATCGCCTTTGCCGGTTGCTCCGACGAGATTCAGCTTGCCAAGTTCCCTTATTTGGGAGCCGCGACTGACGCGTATCGGTCGCTGTTGTATCTCGAGCAGGTGAAGGAAGAAGGCGTGAATGTCCTTAAATCGTGGACGGGCCCGGAAGGTATTGAGCACTACCTTTCCGCCGACGTGAAGGGTCGCCTGATTCAATCGCTCAAATCGTTTCTGAGTAGTCGCACCCTTCACGGCACAGAGGTTTTCGGCCGGCGTTACACACTTGAAGATTTAATCGCGAAAATTCTCAGGGACCTACGGAAAAAGGCGGAGCGTCAGTTCGGGATCAAAATCAGATCAGCGGTAGTCGGAAGACCGGTTCATTTCGTCGGCGCAGAGAATCAGGATGATGACCGCTATGCGGAGGAGCGGCTACGGTTGGCTTTTGAGTCGGCTGGCTATGAGTCGGTGGAGTTTGAGATGGAGCCGGTAGCGGCCGCTCACTATTACGAGTCCACGCTGGACCATGACGAACTCATCCTCATTGGCGATTTCGGCGGAGGCACGAGTGACTTCTCACTAGCTCACGTCGGCCCTACCGTGCGCCGAAGAGGCAGAGTCGCGAGCGACATTGTCGGCAACGCGGGAGTTGGCATTGCGGGCGATTCGTTCGATGCGAAGATCGTCAGGCACCTGGTTTCGCCGGCTCTGGGTGCTGGATCGCAACTGCGGTCGCTGGGCAAGATCCTGCCGGTTCCGAACTGGGTTTACATAAAATTGGAGCGATGGCATCATCTCTCTCTGTTGCGAGGCAGAGATGTGCTGAACATGCTGAAAGGTGTTCACGCGCAGGCGCTTGAACCAGAAAAAATCGGGGCGCTCATTCACTTCATAAAAGAAGACCTGGGATTCCACCTGCATCGCGCCGTGCAAAAAGTGAAATGCGATTTATCGAATCATACGGCGGCCACATTCGAATTTTCGGACGGGTTTGTGGACTTGAAGGCGGCAGTGGAACGGCGATCGTTCGAGGAATGGATCTCGGAAGAGCTTGGACAGATCGGCGGATGCATCGATGGCCTTCTCAGTTCTTCCGGTGTTCGTCCGCGTGATGTTGATATGGTCTTTCTGACTGGCGGCTCTTCGTTCGTCCCCGCCGTCAGGAGCATTTTTGAAGCGCGATTTGGAGAAAACCGAATTCGCGGCGGAAACGAGTTTACGTCGGTCGCCCGCGGCTTGGCGCTAAAAGCGATCGACTTGCGCACATCGCCTGTGCGTTGAAGAAATTGCGGTCCGTACGGTATTCGCGCCCATTTCAGCTAAGATCCCGCCTCGTCGCCAAGTGATCCTGCGCAAAGGCTAGGCGTTCGGACGCCGACAGGCTCTGTACCGCGGCCGCAATTTTCGCAACTTCGGGTCGAAATCCCTCTGTTTTCGAATGCGGCTTGGCGCTTCCCGGTGGTTCCCAATGGCTTTTTTCGGATTAAGGGGCAAATCCGGCGGCGATCTGTACCCCGCTACTGGCAGCCGTTTCGGGCGGTAGCAACATCGGCAATAGTGCAAATTTCTTCATCTTGACTAAATCGATTTGAGCCGTAATAATCCGCCCTCAACAGAAACTACTATGCCGGACTGAATTCAGTCTGGACTCTAGTCTGAACTCTGGAGCGCGGAGGTGACAATTTTTCAGTGATTTTTTCCCAGTGATGCGGGCCTTGCAGTGAAGGCTTAGTTGGTCCGGTTTCCCCCCAACCTGTTGTTGTCCGAACCAAAGGAGCGAAGTTGCAGCGATGAAGAACCATCGCCTGTGTATCACCCTGTTTTTATTGGCCGTAACACTTTCTCCCCCGCTCAGCAAGGCTGAGGGACCCGCGTCCTATTGGGTCAACCCCACTACCGGTTCCGATTCCTACGCCGGCACCGAGTCTGCGCCTTTCCAGCACATCGGCCACGCTTGGACTGTCGCGCAAGCCAACAATCTGAATAACGAAGCCACGACGGTGAATCTCGAGGCCGGCACCTATCGCGAGTCTGTCAGCATGAACTCCGAA